>Ga0206804_10101_pt1 | contig 25357 bp, 22 predicted proteins | sample Alteio_BWOrgCont_62_FD_152888 | JGI IMG/M metagenome (GOLD analysis project Ga0206804, IMG submission 152888) | Enriched cells from forest soil in Barre Woods Harvard Forest LTER site, Petersham, Massachusetts, United States -... | ecosystem: Environmental > Terrestrial > Soil > Temperate forest >... | reverse complement strand
TCGAGTGGTCGGTTGGTCCAAGCGGTGATGTGATCGCGCAGCTCAGTGAGATCGTCGCTACGCAACCACAATCCCTCAACCGAGACGGCGGTTGGATGCGTGTGATCGCCGTCCCAATGCTCGGCTCGGATGGCCACGGATGACTCGAATCCGGCGCCGTGAGCGTAACTCGCTATCTCGACGAGATTGATCGTCGCCTCGGAATTGCCGCTGTTGGATCGCAGGATTGCGGACATCGCGTGCTAGTCGCCTAAATGGCGAGAGCGGAGGAATGGCGCGGCTGCTGCGGAGACATGGGTAGGGCGCAGGTGGAGGGAGCGCCAGGCGTGACGGCCCGGAGCCGTCGGCTGCAGTTCCTCGTTATGTGCTTGGTTCGATTCGGTTTCGCCAGTAGCCTGGTTTGCGACTGCCATGCACGACCGCAACGATGAGGATGTAGTCGTCTTCGATCGTGTAGAGCACTGCGAACGGGAACCGCCGCGTGAGACATCGGCGGACGTCTTGCTCGAAAAGCCGCCAGCGCTGCGGAGCGTCGCAAATCTGCTCAATGACCGTCTCGACCTCGCGCGTGAACTCAGCGCCCAAACCGGGACGAACTGCCGCATAGAATGCTGCTGAATCCCGGTATTCGAGGCGAGCCTCTGGGTGAAACGCATACCTCATCTGCCGACGATGCGGCGCACCTCGGCGATGACCTCCTCGCCTGGAATCGGCGTGACGCCCCCGGCGCGGACTTCATCACGGCGTCGAATGACCTCGGCCGCCCAGAGCACCTGGATCTCGTCGCTCTCGGGAAAGTCCAAACTCACGACGAGCTTTTCTACAAGTTCAGCTCGGGATGTGGGAGGCAATTGCATCGCCTCCTTGGCGAGCTGGTCTAGCGTGAGTGGCATGGGCAAAACGTAATCTCGAGCAATGGGCAACTCAAGAAATCACTGAAGACCAAAACTGCTGGATTTGAGAACCCCGGCGGGAAGTGAGTTGATGGGCTATTTCTTGAATGGCGCGCCGTCGGGGCGACCGCCGGATTCCAGATAGGCGAGCAGGTCGAGGATCTCCTCCTTGGTGAGCATATTCACCAAGCCGGGAGGCATCGGGGAAATCTTCGAGAGCTGGCGCGACTGGATGTCGGCTTTCGCCAGCTCCCGCATCTCCGGAGCCAGCATGCTCGGGCGAATGACCAGACGGTCGTCGGTCTCCGAAACGATGCGCCCCGCCAGCACCTCGCCATTCTTCAAAACAATATCGGTATTCGCGAATTGCTCAGAGATGACCTTGGACGGCTCGAGGATCGACTCGAGAATGTCGCGCCGCGAGAAGCGGCTGGAAACCGCCGTGAGTTCCGGGCCCACCGACCCACCATCGTCGCCGATGTGGTGGCAGAGGAGACATTGCACGGCATAGAGCGCATCCTGACCCTGGGCGAAATTGCGGCCGTGGCCCACGCGATCCAAGTCCGGTTCGAGGTCCGCCATCTTCCAGTCCTGTACGAAGCCGCGTAGTTTCTTCGAGGTGTGCAGGGTCGAGAGTGGTTCCGCCCAGGAATCCAGCACCGATTGGAGCGTGGCGAGTTCGGCGGGCGAGCGATTGGACATGGCTGTGCGCCGGGTTTTCACCAAGAACATATTGTAACTCGACCCATTGCCATACGGACGGCCGGCCTCCGGAAACCAGCGCAGCACGAAATCGGGATGCTGGATCGATTTTGGTTTCAAGGTCCACCAAGTGAAATACTGGCGCCGGAGTTCCGGAGTCCAGCCGTTGGCAATCGTGCGCAGATGGAAGATGTAGGCGAACTGTTCTTCCTGGATGGGAGTCGCTCCGGCGAGCTGCAACGTGCGGGCGATGGCGTCGGGCGCATCCAGTGCCAGGAGCACTTGGGAGAGCTCGCGATTGAGGGCGAAGGTCTTCGCCGGATACAGGGGGCTGAGTTCGGCCGTCAACGGCCCGATCCACTCCGGTGACGGTTTCCCCTGGCGGCTGAGCGCGACTTCGATGACGCGCAGCTTGTCGAGTTGCTGCTCTTCGCTCGCCAGTGCGGCCAGCGGGAATTTGGCCAGGGCCTGGTAAAGATCGGCTTGGGATTCGGTGCCGCCCAACCTCGCCAGGGCGAGTAGCGCGGTCAGCGCCGCGCGCGGCTTTTTCTCCGACAGCGCCCGTGCTTTCCATTGGTCGATCGGCTGGCTTTCAATGGCGATCCGCGCAGCGTAGCGGAGAAAGCGATCCGTGCTGGCGAGCTGCGGCCAGGCGACATCGACCGCCCGGGTGTCTTCATGACCGTGATAGGCCTCGATTTCATGCCGTAGCGCACGCGCGTCTTCCCCCTTGGGGTCGTGCAAGTCCGCCGGGTTGGTCGGCTCGCTTCCGGTGTAGGTGACGCGGTAAAGCGCGCCCTGGGTGTGGCGTCCGCCCGTGGTGAAATACATGGCACCGTCGTTCCCGATGAGAATGCCCGTCATGTTCAGTGGCGTCTTGCCCGAGGTGGCGTGCAGTGCTTTCGGCGCGAGGAAATCTTCCCAGGAGCCGCCGTAGCTCGCGCCATCGGGAGACAAATGCACCGCGATGAGCCGGCCGTAGGTCCAATCCTCGATGAAGAAAGCGCGCTGATATTTTGCCGGAAACTTCGCGCCCTCGCCGAAGACGACGCCGGTCGGGCAGCCAATGCCGATGGTCACGGTACCCGGCAGACTGTCCGCGTAGTATTCGGGCCACTTGGCGGTGCCTTCGCGGAAGCCGTGATCGGCGCCGCTGGTCACGTGGAAAACGCGGATCGGCCGATACCACGGCGTGCCCCAGTCGTTTTCCATATCGCTGTCGAAGCCGAAAAGTTCTCCGTCGTGATTGAAAGCGACATCATAGGTGTTGCGTTCGCCGCTCGCCAGCAGTTCGCAGTGGCTACCATCCGGGTCCAGGCGGACGACGAAACCGCCCGGCGGCTTGTGACCGGCGCCGAAGCCGTTGCTGTCCTCGGCGCGCGGCAGGACGAGATCGTCCGCGTAGTTGCGATGCGGCGACGAGGGGAGCACGTCACTCGGGACTTCCACGAAATTTCCGCACACGATGTTGAGGTGCTTTTTGTCCGGGTTCAGGAGGATGGCGTGCGCACCGTGGTCGCCGCCGCCGCCCTTCCATTCCCGCAGCAGTTCGACCTGATCGTATTCGTCGTCGCCATGAGTGGAACGGCAGCGCCAAAGTCCGAAGACTTCGTGGCCGTCCGGGCCCTTCCCTCGGCCATTCACATACAGGCTGTCGAAAGCGCACAGCATCCCCATCGCTTCGGTGAGCGGAATCTTGAGGATTTCCGCGCGGACGACCTGTCCATCCTGAATGGTGAGCCGGGAAATCGGCTCCTTTTTCTCCGCACCGAGCAGCAGCCTGCCCTGCGGATCTTTGGCGATCGAAATCCATGAGCCCTCGGTGGCGGGGTCCGCCGTGCGGACGAGTTCCACTTTGAAATCCGGAATTGTCTCCAACGCCTCGGGCGGAGGCGCTTCACCCCAGGCGATTCCGCCGGTGACGGCAAGGGCCAGGGAGAAAGGAAGGGATCTCCAAAAGATGCGGTAGGGCATGGCGAAGAATTATTCCTCAGGCCGGTTCACGGTGACTTCCGGCAGAACCGTCTCCAGTTTGTACTCCGTCTCCGGTGCCGCGTCCTTGCCGATATTCACCGTCTTGAGCTGTTTGCACCGGCCGAAGGATTTCAGCGCGGGATCGGTGATGGGCGGGATGTTGAGGCTCAAACTGGTGAGTTGCGTTAACCGGCCGATGGCGGCCGCCCCGACGTCCGTCACTTTCGCCATCGGAATGGACAACGCGCTGATCATCTTTGCGTGCGTCAGTTCATTGACGATCTCGTCGGTGATGCCTTCGCCTCCGAGGTCCAGGGTCCGCAATTCGTGCAAGCGGCCGAGCGCCGTGGCTCCGACAACGGTGAAGCCGGATGCGCCGAGCTTCAGGCGAAGATCCTGCATCTTCGGAAAGGCCCGCTCGAGGCCTTTGCAGGCCGCGTCATCCACCCCCAGCGCTCCCCCGAGGTTGAGCGAAGTCATTTCGCGGCGCACCGGCCATTTTTCAAAGACCGAGCCGGTGATGGAAGCGTTGCTCAAGTCCAGCGCATGCAACTTCTCCAAAGCCCCGAGCGAAGCGACTTCGTTGTCCTTCAAGAGCGTATTCGGGAGCGAAATGGACTCGAGATTCTTACAATGACTCAAGTTCTCCACCATGCCAGAAAGGATGATGAAGCCGCCTGCGGAGACATATTTCAGCGCCTTGCAATCCGCGAGGTAGGCGAACGCCTTGGAGTCGATCTTCTCGAGTCCGCCCAGGCTCAATTCCTGGAGTTCCTTGAGCTCGCCGATATTCGCCAGTCCCTCATTGCTGATCGGCAGGTCGCCGAGATGCAGCCGCTGCAGCTTGTGACACTTCGTGACCCACTGCATCGCTTCGTCGGTGGTGTTCGTGTCTTGCAACTGCAAGCCGGTCAACTCGGTCAATTCCGGCAGCACGGCATAACTCGCCGGGGAGGGATTGACCCGGTTCAGGCTCAAGTTTTTCAAGCCATGAAAGGGACGCAGTTTCTCCATCACGGAGTCGCGCACCACCGGTCCGCTCAGGCCGAGCTCCTGCACCTCGATCAATGAATCGAGGATGTCGTAATCCGCCACCACGAGCGGCGTCTCGTCCGGCCGTTGCACGTTAAACGACACGCGTACGAAGCTGAATTTTCCCTGGACCGTAGTCTCCTCCGGTTTGAGGTCGCGCACCGGTCCGGCGCCCTCTTTCACCGCCACGCTCGCCCCCAAGGCCAACAGCTTTGTCAGAATTTGCTGCGAGGTCAGTTTCACCGGTCCGGCGGCTCCTCCCGGACCCGGAGGCGGAGGTGGAGGCGTCGGATCGACCGTGGCCGTCGTTTTTAACCACGCGGTGTGCAGGTCATCCCGCTCCTTTTGCAGCTTCGCCGCGTCGTCTGCCGACGTGCGCGGCGGAAGGCTCGCCTGTTTCTTCGCCAGCATGGCGTCGCAGCGCGTGAGCAAGCCACGCGCGCGCTCGAGGCGCTCCCGTTCCAGACGGGCCAATTGCGCACGGTAATTCGTCCGCAACGTCTTGAGCGCCGCCGGTTCCTTCGTTTCGGCCGGAACCGGGGTCGCGTCGTCCGAGGAAATCCGGTCATGCTCCGCCTGCCACGCTGCGGCGTTTTCCCGCAGTCCCGCCTTGGTCGCGGCGCTCGCGGCGCCCTCGAGCGTCGAGAGGTACTGCTTGCGGACTTCGGCGACGCCTTTGTCGTACGGCTCGGCCACGTCCCGCTGATAGTCGACCTGCCATTGCGTGTCAGCAGTGGTCAGCCACCGCGTGATCTCCGACCCTCCAGCACGTTTCGCGGGCGTCGCCATCGGTGCTGGAGCTGACCACGTGATGACGGGGAGCAGCAAAAAGCTGGCGCAACCCCAGCGCCACAAGGCGCGGACAAAGGTCCGCCATTCCGGGAACGGACGGTCGTTCATAGCAGGGAGGCGCCACGACTCGATGTGATCGGTCGGCGAAGGGAGCGGGCCGGCGGAGGGGGGAAATCCGACATGACACGGCTGTACTTCCGCCAGGCCTGAATGCGCAAGCGCGGATTGTAGTGGTGCATCGCGCCAACCTGCCCGGCCACAATGCCATTTTTTTAAAAACGCAGAGGCCCGGCGCGGCGGAGCCGCAACCAAAGGGGAAACCACGAAATAGACCAAATAGACGAAAAGAGAAGGGAACCGCGAATGGACGCCAATCGACGCGAATGGGCAGAGCAGCCGTTTCCTCCCCTCTGCTCTTCGCGTTCATTCGCGGCCATTCGCGGTTAAAAAATCCTCGCGGAAATGCACGATTTTAAAGGTTAGCACTGCAGAGGTCGCAGAGAGGGAAAGAGAAAAACGGCTGCGACTGTGAGAGGCGGGTGCGAAGACGCGTCAGCGTTCCTGTAGTGCGGCGGCCCTCCGCCGCTTTCGGAGGGGGGCGCAGGTGGTCTGCCGAGTTGGAACCGCAAATGCGCCGACTCCCAAAGCGCCGGAGGGCCGGCGCACTACAAAAACGCAAGCGCCGTGTCGGGCTCATTCTTCCTCTCTCTGCGCCTCTGCTCTGCGTTTTAAAATCCCCTTCAGTTAGCGCAAATTGTAGGTGCCTACCGAGGTGGCGGAGGGTATCAGGCGAGGTTCGGCGGGCGGGCGAGCCTCCCTGTGTCGAGGTGGCGGTGGCTCCCCCTACCCCATTCCCCGCAGCGTCATCCAACCCAGCGCGAGGATCACGAGAATCGTCACGACCAGCCAAAACCACTGCATCTTGGACTTTTTCGGCCCGCTCCCAAATTCTCTCCGGGTGAACTCGCCGTAGTTAAAATCCGTGTCCGGCAGGTTGAGCCCGTCGAAATGGCGATCCTGACTCCAACCCGATTTCTCGCACGCGCCGCAATGGGGGCACGACTTGGCTCTCCGCGGCACGTCCACGCCACAGACCGGGCAGGTGAAGGTAAGTCCATCCATGATCTGAAAATAAGCTCAGCGGCGGTGGCCGCCAATCCACCTCGTTCGCGTGCGCCGATCATTTCGTCCGAATAAATTCTTCGGAGATCCGTCTGCTGGAATGTGATGCATCGTCTTCACTATCGCCAGGTGTCAGGTGTGCAGCGCCTCGGCGACTACTTCCGCGGTCCGGGCAATGTCCTGGCCGCTGTGCGCAAGGGAGAGAAAACCGGCCTCGAATTGCGACGGCGCAAAATAAACCCCAGCGTCGAGGCAGGCGTGGAAATAGCGCGCGAAAGCCGCCTTGTCCGACCGCTGCGCGTCCTCGAGATTCCACACTTCGCCCGAGGTAAAGTAGAGGCAAAACATGGACCCGATCCGCTGGAAGACATAGTCGCGGCCGGCCTTCTTCAAGGCCGCCCGGGTGCCCGCCTCGAACTGCGCACCGAGTTCCTCGAGCTTCGCCCAGCCATCGACGCGCTCCATTTCCCGCAACTGCGCGAGCCCCGCGGCCAGGGCCAGCGGATTCCCCGAGAGCGTCCCCGCCTGGTAGACCGGCCCCTCCGGCGAGAGCTGATCCATGATATCCGCGCGCCCGCCGAATGCCCCCACTGGCAGCCCGCCGCCGATGACTTTGCCGAGCGCGGTCAGGTCCGGGGTCACGCCGCAACGCTCCTGGTAGCCGCCCCGCGCCAGCCGGAAGCCCGTCATCACCTCATCGAAAATCAGCACCGTCCCGTATTCCGAGCATTGCTGGCGCAAGACCTCGAGGAAGCCCTCCCGCGGAAGATAAAGCCCCGCATTGGCCGGCACCGGTTCAACAATGACCGCCGCGATGTGGCTGCCCTGGGCCATGAAGAGCGAGAGCAGCGCGCTGGTGTTATTGAAAGGCAGCGTGATCGTCAACTCGGCGAAAGCGAGGGGCACCCCGGCGCTATCGGGCTGGCCATGGGTCAGCGCCCCGCTCCCCGCCTTGACGAGCAGCGAGTCCACGTGGCCATGATAACAGCCCTCGAATTTCACGATGAGGTCGCGCCCGGTAAACCCGCGGGCCAGCCGGATGCACGACATCGTCGCCTCGGTGCCGCTGTTGACCATGCGCACCTTTTCCACCGAGGGCACCCAGGAACAAATCAGCCGGGCCATCTCGATCTCGTAGGGATTGGGAATGCCAAAGCTCACCCCCTTCGCCGCCGCCGCGGTGATGGCCTCCCGCACCACCTGGGGCGCGTGCCCGAGGATCGCCGGGCCCCACGTGCCGACGTAATCGATCAGTTCGTTCCCATCGACATCCCAGATGTGCGCCCCCTCCGCGCGCTCCACGAAGAAAGGCTCCCCGCCCACACCGCGAAAGGCACGGACAGGCGAATTTACTCCTCCGGGAATGTACTTGCGGGCTTCGGCAAAGGCGGCTTGGGATCGGGAGCGTTGGGGCATGGGGGAAAATTGGCGTCGAATTGCCCGCGACGAAAGCCGAAAGGCAGGTTTGGATACTGGATGAGATCATCTTCGACTTTTTTTCCGTTTCGCGCTAGTTTTGGCCTGTGAAAGCTTTCCCCATCTTCACCGCGGCATTGCTTTTCTGCGCCAGCACCCAAGCCGCTTCGTCCTCCGGCGCGGTCATTCGCGAAGGCGGCGCGATCTATCTCGAAGATCTGCTCATGAAGCCCGCACGCCTGGCCACCGTGGCCGACACGCCGATCTACTACGCGAGCGACCTCGGCCGGTACCTCGGCACCTTGAAAAAGGGCCAGATCGTGGAACTCCAGGCCGTGTCCGACAAGGCCTACCGCATCCGCGGCATGGCCCAGCAAGGGCAGGTCGCCGGCTGGGTCGATCCCAAGTACCTCAACCCGCTCACCAAGGACTTCCTGGTCAATCTCAAGCAAAACGCCGCCCGCCTCGAGCAAGTCAAGGCCCTCATCGCGAAGAACGAAGTCGCCATCAACATGACACCCGAGGAGGTGCAACTCTCCCTTGGCAAGCCGACGAAAAAGACCTCCCGCCTCGATGCCACCGGGCGCGAGGACATTTGGGAGTTCATCCGTTACGTCAGCATGCCGCAGGAAACCGTCGGACGCGACAACCTGGGCAACCTCGTCAGCAGCATCACCTACATCAAAGTGCCGGCGGGGAAACTCTCCATCACCTTCGCCAACAATCTCGTCAGCGCCCTGGAGCAAACCGAAGGCAACGATCACGGCGCACAGGTCAAGATGATCTCGCCGCCCTTCGCGATCAATTACTGACACCGCGCACCGGACTTCCCCCCGCCCCCTTGGGATTTCTGCCCTTTCTCGCCTTTGCCGGACTCTCCCCGGATGCAGTGGAGCATCTCAATACGATCGGCTGGGCCCTGCCCTTCTGTGCCCTCATCATCCCGATTGCGCTGATCCTTTTCTTCGCCTTCGGCAGTGTCGGCTACCTTCTGCTCGCCGTCGTCCAAGGCGTCGCCATCTTCTGCGGCCTGCGCGGGCTGAGCTCCCATCTCCGCCACCGGCATTTTACGAGCTATCACATCCGGCTCGTGCTGGTCCCGAGCTACCTGGTCGCCTGCTTCGCGACCAACATCGTCACCCTCATCGGCGTGGGCGTTGTGCGAAAGTTTTTCTGACCGGCGGGTCGTTTCCGCGCATTTCAGCGGTGCAGTATCGGATCGCAAAATTACGTTCGCGGGCCGGATGCGACTGGCGTTGACGCGATGAAATCGAGGAAAGCGCGCACCTTCACCGGCACGAGATGCCGTGACGGATGATAGGCGTAGAGCGGGAAGAGTTCGTCGGACCAGGTCGGAAAGAGATTGATCAGCTTCCCGTTTTCGAGCAGCGATTCGATGCTAAATTCCATTGCTTGAGCAACCCCATGGCCCGCCACGCAGGCCTCCAGATGGGTCAGCGCATCGTTGACGATCAGTCGGCCTTTCACCGGGATGGTGAGGACTTGTTTGCCCTGATGAAATTCCCAGGGAAACGCCGCACCGGTCGCGGGGTCCCGGAAGAGGAGGCATTCGTGGTTTTGAGTCTCGAGATCCCGTGGCACACGAGGACGGCCCCGCGCGGCCAGGTATTTCGGCGAGGCACACGTCAGGATACGCACTTGCAGCAAGCGTCGCGCGATCAGCGCTGAAGGTTCTGGAAAGCCGAAGCGCACCGCGACGTCGAAGCCCTCCGTGACCAGGTCGCCGATGTGATCGCGAATGACCAGGTCGAGATGCAGGTCGGGATGTTCTTTGAGGAACGCCCCAATACGCGGCGCGACCACGAGCCGGGCGAACGTGGGGTCGATGTTCACCCGCAAGCGACCGCGCACTGCGTGACCCGAGCGCGAAGTCTCCGCAGCCGCTTCCTCGAGCCGCGCCAGGAGCGGCAGGACCTCCGCGCAGAAGCGCTGCCCTTCATCGGTGAGGCGCATCGCTTTGGAGGTGCGCTCGAAAAGGCGCGTTCCGATGCGCTCCTCCAGCCGCTGGATGGCGCGGCTCACGCCCGACTGGGTGAGATTGAGCGCCCGACCCGCACGGGCAAAATTCCCCGCGTCGATGACCGCCGCCAGGACGCTGAGGCCGGTGAGAAGTCGAGTGTCGAAGGCCATTTCAATCCTGCTTCTGAATCATGATTAGTATGACAAAGCTGCATTTTCGGAAATGAGGGTCAAGGCCTATCATCGCCTCATGAACCAACCAACATTCACTCCACTGGCCCTCATCACGGGTGGAAACCGCGGCCTCGGACTCCAAACCGCTCGGGAATTGGTCAAGCAAGGCGTTCAGGTCATTCTCGGTTGCCGCGATCTGGACAAGGGAAACGCCGTCGCTCGGGAGTTGCGCGAGCAGGGACACCAGGCCGAAGCGCTCCGGCTCGATGTGGCCGATTTCCGCACGCACCGCGAAGCCTGCGACGAACTGGAAAAGCGCCACGGGCGGCTCGACATCCTGGTGAACAATGCCGGCATCTGGAAAGAAAGCACGACAGCAAGCAGCCATCAGCCTGGCGTCAACCGAACCAGCACGCTGCCCATGGAAATCCTGCGCGAAACCTTCGAGACAAATTTCTTCGGCACCGTGGCGCTCACCCAGACGCTCCTGCCGCTCCTCCGCAAATCGCCCGCCGGACGGATCGTGAACGTCTCGAGCATCATGGGCTCGCTCACGCTGCACTCCGACCCGACCTCGTCGATCTATGAGCACAAAGTGTTCGCTTATGACGCTTCGAAGACCGCCCTCAACGCCTTTACCATTCATCTTGCACACGAGTTGCGCGACACCGGGATCAAGGTCAACTCCGCCCATCCGGGTTGGGTGAAGACCGAGATGGGTGGAGAAGGAGCCACTCTCGACGTTTCCGAGGGCGGCAAGACCAGCGCGTGGCTGGCCATGCTTCCCGCAGACGGACCGACCGGAGGTTATTTTCACCTGGGGCAGCCTCTGCCCTGGTAACCGCAGCACCAAACCATCAACCACGAAAGAGAATCATTTATGTACGCCATCATGGGAATTACCGGACAGGTCGGCGGAGCCGTCGCACGGGCGCTCCTCCGCGACGGAAAGAAACTCCGCGGAATCGTTCGCGACAAATCGCGCGCGGCAAACTGGGCTGAACTGGGGGTGGAACTCGTCACCGCAGAGGCCACGGACGTGGCTGGCCTGGAAGCGGCATTCCGCGGCGCCGAGGCCATCTTTGCCATGCTCCCACCCGCGTTTGCCCCAGCTCCGGGTTTTCCGGACGCGCGGGCGCAGATCGCGGCCCTGCGTCAGGCCCTCGACGCCGTTCGCCCAAACCGGGTGGTCACACTCTCGTCCATCGGTGCGCAGCACGATCATGGGTTGGGTCTCATCACCCAATTGCACCTGCTGGAAAAGGAACTCGGCACCCTACCCGTGCCGAATGCCTTCATCCGGCCGGGATGGTTCCTGGAAAATTCACTTTGGGACGTCGTGCCGGCGCGCGAGCACGGTCGGATCGATGCGTATCTTACGCCCCTCGATCGCCCGTTTCCGATGGTCGCCACCGAAGACATCGGCGAACTCATCGCCACAACCCTTCAGGAGCAATGGAACGGTCTACGCCGTTTGGAATTGGAAGGGCCGCGCCGCTATTCGCAGATGGATGCGGCAGATACTTTCGCCCGATTGCTCGGCAAGCCGGTCGTGTCCGTCCCAATTCTTCGGGACCAATGGCAGGCGACGTTTGAAGCGCAGGGCACGCCACCCGGACGCACCGGGGCGCGCATCGAGATGCTCGACGGCTTCAATTCCGGCTGGATCGAGTTCGAGCGCGGCGGAACAGAATACTCCCAAGGAAGACGGTCCATGGAGGAAGTCTTCCGTGAACTGATCCAGCGGGTTTAGCGATTTGACGTGGCTGCCAATGCCAAATGGCGTGGGCCGATTGGCGTTGCTCTAGCGGGCTTTCCAAGGCTGTCCCACCGTGGCTTTTACAGAGGGAAAATGAGGGGTTGACGGTTGCAGCAACCCGCACTAAAAGATGCGGACTTTCCAGATTAACGGCGGGGTAGCCAAGTGGGAAGGCCGGGGTCTGCAAAACCTCTACGAGCGAGTTCGACTCTCGCCCCCGCCTCTCTGATCACAAAGGGTTTCCGGCCACTCGGCCATTTTTAGCGCCTGGTTGTTTCTGGGCGGGTAAGGATTTTCCTTAAAGAGAAATCAGCGTCCACCCGATTGTTGTCGAGCGGCGTTCGTTTTACTTTGCGTGACAAATGCCCCCCAAGAATGACGGTTTTCTAGAACGGCCGCCGATTGAAGATTTGCTGCATCGTTCCCGGGAAGTGCGAGAACGAACGGCGGAGCTGTTGAAGCAATCGTGGAAAATTCAGCGGTCACGCGAGAAGCGGAGAAAAGCCAGCTTCGAGAACGGAAAATCGTGAACTCGCATTTGCCCCCACGTAATTCTGCGTTCCATCTTTTCATGTACGAAAGTGAGGTCTACACGCTTTCGAGGGACGGTGAGAATTGGCTCAGTCGATTTGATTCGCTGGACGGCGCATTGAAACACGCGAGGCAATTGGCGGAGAAAAAAACGGCCCTTCTCGTCCACGATAAGGACGGCAAACTCATTTCCACGTCGTTCGTTTCAGCAAAACAATAGAACTCACCCAACATTGTGGACTCCGAGGCCGGTGAAGACGGGCGAATTCTTTTCCTCGTGAAATCGAAACTTCCCGAGTCCGCGAAAAGCGGCGAACGCAAAAGCGATAGACTCTACGAGCGAATTCGACTCTCGCCGCCGCCTCTCTCATATTCATCAGGGTTTGCGGGCGATTGACCATTTCGGAACAGGATTTGGCTTCCCGACAAGTTCCCAACCGGCGAAAATTTCTCGACGTGACCTACGAAGAAATCATCGCCGGACTCCGTGCGCTCAAGGCAGAAGACTTCGAGAACTACGTGCCAGAGCAACTAGACCAGTTGACCGATGCGGTCAGGGAGTTGCCATCGCCTGAAAGGGTTATCCCGGAGCTGTTCGCACTCATGGAGCGCCTTGCTGGTTCCGATCTGGGCTCACCCGGCCCGATCGTCCACACGCTTGAGCGCATGGACTACAACGAGGAATTGATTGCATCCATCCGTCGTCGCCCAACGAGCCTCACCGTTTGGATGGTCAATCGCATTCTAAACTCGAAAATACCGCCCGAACGCCGCGCGTTCTTCCTCGAATTACTCGCATCCGTTGCCAACGATCCAAACGCAAGAGAATCGGCACGGGAGAATGCGGCGCATTTCATCGAATTCCAATCGACCCAACCCGACTGACAAGACTTCCCAAGACATTCCAATAGGAACAGAAAAACGGCCGGTTTCTGGCATGGCGGGCGGAAAGGCGGCGGCGGATGCAGGTCCCGTTGGCGCTGTTGGGTAATTGTAGTCGGACGACGCTTCGCGGCCGGAATCAATGTTGCTTGAGGATGGCTTGGTCTGACGCCCCCGGCTCGGAACTCTTCAGGACATCGCTCAGCGCGACCTCAAGTCTTTTCATGCCGTCCGAATAAAAGTGACCGCCGGCGTCGCGGCTGATGCGTTTCCATTTGGAGGCGGTTCGGTGAAACATCACATCGATTCCCTGCGGCGGCGCAAGGTCGTCATCCACCCCCCAGGCGAAGATGATCGGACATGTGACATCGGGCGCGTGGTTGATCGGATCGACATAGGCCGCCATCGCCGCCAGCTTGGCGACGCTGGCGGCATCGGTCGGGTGATACCAGTTCGGCACTCCCCACCCGCGATACGGTTTGTCGGTCCAGGAGATACCTGCGGAGGTATTCACGTGTCCGCTGACTCCGCAAATGTTGCCGGGACGGCGGGCGGCGCCGATGACCACCAGAGGACCGGTGCGGGACGCACCGACGAGTTTGATGCGTTTGGGATCCACCTCAGGGCGGGAAGCCAGGTAATCGATGGCACGAAGTTCAATCAAGGCGCACTCGATCAGGTTATTGTCCTCGGCGGACGCCCAGCGCGTGTAGGTGGCCGCTTCGGGCAATTCGTAGTACAGTTCAACGTGCGCCGGCGCCTTATAGTCGGGCGCCTTCGCCGCTTCGACTCGTTGAAGGAACCCGCTGGCGCTGGGGTTGGCACCGGGGTTGGCGCCGCGGCATTCTGCCGGATCGGTCGAGCGGGAACCGGGAATCGAGAGCGTGCAGCGCGCGGTCTTGCCTCCCGGCATGGTCAAGGCGACCACGTAGAATTTGTCGGGATTGGACGCCGCGGTGATTAGTTGCAGTTGCGGCTGGGCGGGCGTGGCCGCGAGCCTGGCATCCTTTTCCTTCCAGAACGATTCAAAATCCCCTGGACGAGTCAGCGCGTGATCATAGTGCGGCAGATCGACGGTGAACGTCAGTTCGCTGTCGGAGAGCTTCGTCCCGTTCCTCAGTGCGGCGATTTTCAGATAGTAGAAGCCCGGTGGCAGTTCCGGCAACTGCCATTCCGTCCGACTCCAGACGCCGGCCTTGGCGACGGCGCTCTGCTTGAGCTGCGCCACCTGTTTGCCTACCACATAGTGATCCAGGACCGTGAGTTCATAGTCGATGGCAAAATCCTCCGCGCTGAGATTCTGCTGGCCCGATATGAAACCGATCTTACTACCGCGAAAGTGGACCAGTCCATAGACACTCTGGTTGCCGTCCTCCAGCAAGGGCTTGGTGTCAGCGCCAGTCGGAGCGATGTCGATGGTAGAGAGAAGCTGCACCGCTTCGGCAGTGCCTCCGAGCTTGAAGTCAATCTCCAGCAGCGCCCCAGGCTTGAGGGAACCTTCGCCGTATTGGCTCGGAGCCCAGCGATAGCCGACCTGATGGAACCGTTTGCTCGAAAGAATCGTTCGGTCATTGGCCAGCACCAGGACCGTAGTATTGCCACGAGCGCTATCCTTCGTGACCGCCCCGCCTTTTCCGTTCGCCGCGAGACTTGCCTTGGCGGATTTATCAATCTGGAACTCGAAACGAGAACCTTCGGTCAGGAGGTGGATGGATTCATCTTTGAAGGTCCACTCGTCGCGCAGTTCACCGGATCGGACTGCGACGATGTCGCCGATGACGTGGATGGAAGGAGCGGGCGGGAGCAATTTGGGATTGCCGAAGGCGTGCGCGAGCGCCGGCGTGGCGAGAACCGTGAGTTCGGCAAGATTGCCTGCGGAATCAATCTTGGCAGAGTAAACCGGGCTTCGAACCGTTACGGATTGGTCATCGGCCTGGGTTATGTTCACATCCCCATAAAGTGCGCAGACCTTTGATAACAGCACGAACACAGCGAGGCAGAGAACACACAGCGGTCGCATCGCAATGTGAATGGGGGACGGGACATTCATCTCACGGTGTACGTTTGAGGCCCTTTTTTATTTGCAAGTTTCGTCGAAGCATGTCTGCCGGCCCCGAGGGAACGGAGCGGGAGGGTACGAAGCGTTTTGGCCGGATTTTCCGCGAAAGGTCGCGCGGCGCGGCCGGAGCAGGAATCCCGACCGGAACCCATTCACGACCGGTCCCTTCCGAACTGACCGGACAGAGTTATCGCGTCAGGCTTTTCGTGATGAAGTCGACGACGGCTTGCGGGTCCTTGGGCGCGAAGGGGGTATGGCCTTGGCCTTCGTGGATGACGACCGTCACCTTCCCGCCCAATTGCGGGTAGCGTTGCTCGACGATCCGGGTGTTATCTCGCAGCCACGGATCGAGACTTCCGCACGCGTGGAAGAGCGGCACGCCCGCCTTGGCCAGGGGCGCCAGGTTATCCAGAAGCGGCGCGGACGACAGGTGGCTGCGCAGGATGGGGTTCTCGGCATAAATGCACGACACCTTGACCGGGTTGGCGATGGCCCAAGCATAGGCTTCGCCCGCGCCCTCCCCTTCCCCTTCCAGCACCGGCTTCGGGGAAAACCCATTTTCGATGAAGTGCTGATAGACCACATTCCAAGCGGCCAATTTCGGACCGTCGGCATTGTACGGGACCGGTCCGACGACGATATGAAATCCTTTGGCCAGCAAAGCCACATCCACCGTGGCGTCCCGCCGGACGTAACCCGCCCGGAAGACCCAGGGATTTCCCGGGGCCGCGGTCTGCGGGACCAGGACGGTGACAAATCCCTCCACCCCCGGAAGCTCAAACTGATAGCGAGCGGCAGATCCCGTGAAGAACGGCCCCCGACAGGTGATGTAAGTTTCTTCCTTGGGAAACTCCTGATAAGTACTCTCCGTCCCGTAAAAGGCCGTTTTCCGGACCTTGGTCCCGACAAACGCCGGAGCCGCACTGTCCTTCTCCTGACTGCTCTGCAAAATAAAATCCACGATCGGCTTCGGGTCCCGGAGGCTATGCGGATGATGTCCGTAGCCTTCCTTGATCATGACTGAAATACGGCCTCCGAACTGCTGATAGACATTTTCGATGACTGCGGTGCAATCCGGATAGAGGGGATCGATACTCCCGCAAACATGGAGCAGCGGCACGTCATGGGCCGCGAGGTCGACGAGTTTGCTGAAAATCTCCCGGTCGCTCGCGGGATTGTCCGCGTAAATGCAGGAAACTTTGTCCGGATGCGCAGTGGCCCAAAGGTAGGCATACTGTCCGCCGCGACTCATGCCGATGAAGGCTGGCTTCGGCGACAAGCCCTGTTTTTCGGTGAGCCAGGCGTACCACGCATCCCATTCCTTGCCGGGTCGCAATGTTTGATTGGCCGAGATATAGGCGACGCAAAAGCCGTGCTGGAGCAATGCCATCTCGGTTTGGGGCTGATGATTCCAGTAGCAGCCCCGCCAGGACCACGGATGACCCTCGGCCGCTTCCTTTGGCATGACCAGAATGCAGCGCCGCTGCCCCTTGGCTGGGTCCCGGACGCCATCGTTTTCCCCTTCCGGCGCTTTGAACGGAGTGATGGCGAGCGTTTCCTCGTCCATGACAAAGTCATAGCGATCGAAACCATGCCAGGTGGTCTTCTCACGGGGCAGAGGCGAGGCCTCCTCCCCTCTAGCGGTCCACGATGACGCGACGAGGGCCAGGGCAGCGCAGGCGAAAAGGACGGGGCGGATCATGGGGGTGGAGAGATGGCTTGTTGGAGGTGCGCGGGACCGCAAATATTCCCTACCGAGGCCGGTTGGGGCGGACGCACTCACTTGACGTTGGCGGGCCGGCCAGTGTCAAGAATCAGACTGGAAAGGATGAAGTGAAGTGCGCAAGCACCGTACGGAGTCCTCACGAATGAAGTCTCACCACTCGGCGGGGTTGCGTTCTCCCTCCAAACCACGCCACCATTCACCGCATCATGTCCACCCCCGATGCTTCGCTGCCGCGTCGCCGTTTTCTCCAAGGCATAGCCGCAGTCAGCGCTGTCCATTTGCTCCCTCATTCCATGTCCGCCGCCGAAATCTCCCCACCCTCCTCCGCGCTCTCCCAGCTCAAACTGGGCTTCGACAACTTCTCCATTCGCGCCTTTCGCTGGAAGGCGGAGCGGCAGATCGCCTATGCCGCCTCGCTCAAACTCGACGTCCTGTTCATCTCCGATCTCGACTCCTACGAATCGCTCGAGGCTCCCTACCTGCGCGACCTCGGGAAGAAAGCGCGCGACCAGGGCATCGAGATCTACGCCGGCGGATGGAGCATCTGCCCGAGTTCGGTCTTCTTCCGGAACAAATGGGGCACGGCGGAGGAACTGCTCGCCCTCGGGATCCGCGTGGCCCAGGCCGTCGGTTCGCCGGTTTTCCGCTGCATCCTCGGGAAAGCCGACGACCGCAAGAGCGAAGGTGGGATCGAAGCGCGGATCGCAGAGACGGTGCAGGTGCTCAAGTCACAACGCAGTCGCGCGCTCGACGCCGGAGTGAAGATCGCGGTCGAAAACCACGCGGGCGACATGCAATCCTGGGAACTCGTCCGACTGATCGAGGAAGCCGGCCCGGAATTTGTCGGCGCGACCATGGATTCCGGCAACTCGACGTGGACCCTCGAAGATCCGCGCCAGGCCCTGGAAATCCTTGGCCCGCACGCGCTGGTCTGCGGCTTGCGCGATTCCATGGTTTGGGAAAACGCCGAAGGCGCCGTGGTCCAATGGAGCGCGCCCGGCGACGGATTGATCGACTGGGCGGATTACGCCCGGCGCTTCGCCGAGTTGTGTCCGAACACGCCATTCACCGTGGAGATCATTTCGGGAATCGCGCGTCCTTTCCCCTATCTCAATCCGGATTTCTGGAAGCCGTATCCCCAGGCTCGAGCCACCGACTTTGCCCGCTTCGTCGCGCTGGCGAAACGCGGCCACGCCTTGACGCCGTTCAAGGCGCCCGAGGGTTCGGATGGCATTCCCATCGACCAAGAATACCAAAAGACCCAACTCGAGCGCGCGCTGACTTACCTGCGGGAAAAAGTCGGTGTGGGGAAGAAGGTGTGAAGTCCTAGACTCCTCCGCAAGCCGATGCTATTGACCCCCGGAAACCCTCCCCTTCATGGAAAACGAAATCCAATTTGACCAGGTGCAACGACCCGCCGGCGCCTCCACGTGCAGCTCGTGCCGCGGGGCTTTGTTCGATTCTTACTATCAGGCCAACGGCCGAGTTTTGTGCGAGCGGTGTGCCGCGAACATCCGCAATTACTTCCAGTCGAAGGAGGGAGGCGTGGGGCGCTTCGCCATGGCGGCGCTGTTGGGAATTGGTGGCGGCCTCGCGGGCGGCGCCGTCTACGCGGCAGTGCTGGCCTACGCCAATGTCAATGCGGCGCTCATTACCGTTCTGATTGGCTGGCTCGTGGGAAAAGGCGTGCGCAAGGGCTCGGGCAACCGCGGCGGCGTCGAGTACCAGATTCTCGCGGTCGTCATCACCTATCTGATTATCGGCCTGTCGATCATGGCCTCTGCGGTCATGATGATGGAAGGGAAACACGAAGGCGCGTCGCTGGACCCGGTGAAGGTCGTCATCATTTGCATTGTCGGCGCATTCGCGGCGCCGATTCAAAGCGCGACCAGCAGCCTGTTCAGCGGCCTGATCACCGCCTTTGGCTTAATGCAGGCGTGGCGGATAACCAAGGCTGCCCAAGTCATCATCACCGGGCCGCATGCCATCGCGTCCGTCTCCCAGGTCGTGCCCCCGGAACCGACGACGCCATCGGCACTCCCGTCCCCTGAACCGCCTCCCACGCCGAGTGCCTAGCCTTTCTCTTTCAGATCCCAATCTTTTCCCTCCCGATCGGGATCAGCTTTGCCGAAAGTGCGGGACGGAACTCGCCCCTCTGGTCTTGAGTTGTCCGGCCTGCGGCGCGCTTGTCCACGCCGAGGAGTTGAAGCGCCTCGCCGCCCTGGCCCAGCAGTCATCACCCAGCGAGGCCCTGGCGCATTGGCGTAAGGCGATCGGACTGCTGCCGCGCGACTCGGAACAATTCAAGCAGGTCGCGGCGAAGATTGAGACCATCTCCCGCAGTCTGGAAACGATGCCGGGCGCGGTCTCCAAAGCGAAGAGCGGAAAGTGGAAAGGCGCGGCGGCCAGCGGCGGTGTGCTCCTGGTGATGCTCGCCAAGTTCAAGACGGCCATCTTCCTGCTGCTCGGCGGATTCGCGAAATTCGGGATGCTGGCCAGCATGTTTTTCTCCATGGGTGTCTATTGGACTGCGTTTGGATGGCCCCTGGCGGTCGGGCTGATCCTTTGCATCTATGTCCACGAAATGGGACATATCGCCGCCTTGAAACGGCTGGGCATCGCCGCGACCGCGCCGATGTTCATCCCGGGCTTTGGCGCGCTCATCCTGCTCAAGCAGAATTATTTCTCTCCCCGGGAAGATGCGCGGCACGGACTCGCCGGCCCACGCTGGGGTCTCGGGGCCAGCATCTTCACGGCGCTTCTTGGCTTCGCCATTCACTCGCCGGTCTGCCTCGTCATCGCGCAATGGAATGCCTGGATCAATCTCTTCAATCTGCTGCCCGTCTGGAGCCTCGACGGTGCCCGCGGCTTCCATGCCTTGCGGCGCCGCGACCGGATCGTGGCCGCGCTGGTCTTCATCGCCAGTTCGTTGCCGTTGTTTTCGCGGGGACATTTGGGAAAGATGGCGGTCGTTGCCGCAGTCGTGGGATCAGTCTACGGGGTGATCCGACAGGAGGAACCGGAGACCACGGACCCGCGCGCCTTTTGGGAATACATCGGCCTGTGTGTGGTCTTGACGGCGTTTAGCTGGCTGCCTGTTTCGGTTTAGGAGCAGGGTAAACATCTTCCTCACACGAAATTTCCCGTGCGCGTCGTTTAGACTGCGAGCAGATTCCCCTGCCCTCCCACGGGAACTTCGCCCCCTTTCACTCCCATGCACATCATCACCTCCAAAACCCTCGAAAGCCGACGCCGTTTCCTCCGCACACTGGCCGCGAGCGGCGCTTTCTATTCCGTGAGCGGACTGCTCGCCGAAGCGCTCACGCTGACCCCGCGGCAAACCCAGGGACCGTTCTATCCGCTGGCGAAAAACATCCCACTCGATAAGGACAACGACCTCGTGCTGCTCGACGATCATCTCACGCCGGCAAAAGGGATTGTCACCTATGTGAGCGGGCGCATCCTCGACAGCAAGGGCGAGCCGATTCGCGATGCGCTGGTCGAGCTGTGGCATACCGATGCCGGCGGTCAGTACATCTTCGCCGCCGATGCGCCACGCAACCCAAAGGCGGACCCGAATTTTGCCGGGTTCGGACAATTTCTCACGGGCTCTGATGGCACTTACCAATTTCGCACGGTGAAGGCGGGACTCTATCGCGGGCGGACGCGGCACTACCATTTTGGCGTGACGATTCCGGGACAAAAATCCCGGTTCACCACGCAACTGTATTGGAACGAAATCGCCCGGGACGAGGCTGGCAATGTCTGGGGCACGACCAATGAGAACGATGGAGTCTTGCGCGGCGTGCGGGACCCGGCGGAGCGCGCCGCGATCATTCGCGACTTCACCCCGGTGCCCGACGGAGCCGCCGGCGAGCAGCAGACGATCTTTGATATCGCCCTTGGGCTCACGCCCATCGAGCCGCCGTACCCGGGCGCCGAAGACGGTGTGCTGGTGGTGGCCGGCGCGCCGACAGGGAACGGGCCGGGAGGCAAGCCGCGCTTCAAGCTCACGTTCCCGGCGCAGGCGGGCTACAGCTATGAAGTTTACGCCGATCCGACGCTGGGCAAGCTGGGCTGGGCGGCGCTGCCGTTTGCGATCAGCGCGGCGGAGAAAGTGGATCGCAATATCCACACCGCGACGGCGGAAGGCGGCCTCGAGTTGTTCGTCGAAAAGCCTTCGGTGAAAGGCTTCTATCACGTCGCGTTTCGCGTGCCGGGAGCGAACCTCGGGACACCTGGGGAGATGCGGGATGGCCCGGGCGGCCCCGGCGGGCGTCCTCCGCGCGGACCGGGAGGGCCAGGAGGTCCAGGCGGGCCGCCACCGGGATTCGGCGGTGATGCTCCGCCGCCACCACCGCAGTAAAGCGCGCGTTTCCGGGGAATATTGACCACGGATTTCAGGATGACACGGATTGAAGCCACAGCTTCGCCACGCCGGGTTTTTCGTGATTTCAATAAGCCCGGACCTTGTTAGACTCCCCGACTGTGAGCCATCTTCATGATATTCGGATGCAAGTGCGCGGGGAACTCGAGGCGCCGCCGGCACTGCGACGTTTTGGCAGCGGGTGGATCAGCGGCTTTCTGGGCCTGATGCTCGGGCTGGGCGGACTGCTGCTCGTCATCGCCCGGCGCGCACCCTCGCTGCTGGCCATGACCGAGACGCGGGCCTTCGAAGACACGGTTTGGTTCCGCCTGGGATTGCATGTCCTGCTGATCACGGCCTTCGCGCTTTCGGTGCTGAGCCTGGTGCTGCGCAAAGACCGCATTCTTGGCACGGCCGGGGTGGTGTTGACGCTCGCGGCGGTGCTGCTCGGCGGGTCGCGCGCCACGGCGTTGGTCGCGGATCCTACACCGGTCTTTTTCGGGCTCGATTGGTTTGTCCTGAACGTCCTGCTGACCGGCCTGCTTTTCATTCCGGTCGAGCGCATCTTCCCGCATCGCCACGACCAGCCGATCTTCCGCCAGGAGTGGCGGGAAGACCTCTTCTACTACTTCGTGAGCAGCATGATGGTGCAGGTCCTCACCTTCCTGACGTTCGTCCCGGCGAAGTCCATTCATGCCCTGGCGCCGATGACCTCCGTGCGCGCCTGGGTCGGGGCGCTGCCGTTCGTGGTGCAGTTTATCGCCATCATGTTTTTGACGGACTTGGTGCAGTACTGGGTGCACCGCTGCTTCCACCGTTTTCCGGTTCTCTGGAAGTTTCATGCCGTGCACCATTCCGCGAAATCCATGGACTGGATTGCCGGGGCCCGCATGCATTTCCTCGAAATCCTGGCGCTGCGCGGCACCACGGTGATTCCGATGTTCATCCTCGGTTTCAGCAGCGCGGCGATGAACGCCTACATCCTAACCGTCTACCTCTACTCCACGTTTGTGCATGCCAACGTCGGCTGGCGCTTTCGGTGGGTCGAGCAGCTCTTCGTCACGCCCCGTTTTCACCACTGGCATCACGGCATTGAGAAAGAGGCCATCGATGTGAATTTCGCCGTGCATTTCCCGATTTTCGACCGGGTGTTCGGCACGCATTATTTACCCAAGGATCAATGGCCATCGGGCTACGGCGTGGGCGGGCATCCGGTGCCGCCGGGTTACTTCGCCCAACTGAGGTATCCGTTCCAACGCAAGCGCGTGGTTGAATCGTAACGGGATCAAAGGGCCGCGGCGAAGGGCGATCGCAGATTTGGGTTTGTGGTGGAGCGTTTCTTAGGTAAAATCTTCATCAAGGTTCATTTCTTATGAATATCTCCCCCAAAAACCGCGCGTCTTCTGCTGGTTTCACCCTCGTCGAACTCCTGACGGTCATCGCGATCATCGCCATCCTCATGGGCTTGCTCTTCCCGGCCATCATGATCGCCCGACAGCAAGCGCGCAGAACTCAGGCCAAGTTGGATGTGAAGTCTGTTTGTAGCTCCGTGCAATCCTATTACTCGGAATACGGTAAATACCCGCTCGGCGCGAATGCCGTGGCCGCTCCCACGGGAGATTTTCTTTTCGACAAGACCTCCACGGTGAGCAACCAGCAGCTCTTCGATATTTTGCGAAATATCGATTCCACGGGGCAGACTCCGCCTGGACAGCCGAACCCCTATAATCCCAAAGGGATCGTCTATTTCGATGGCCACAACGCCTCGGACCAGACGAATCCACTCGCGGGTATGGTCGCACCAAGCTCGACGAGTGGGCAAACGGTTGGCGCATTTATCGACCCATGGGGCAGTGAGTATCGTATTGCCGTCGATGCGGATTACAGCGGTCAGATCACCAACCTTCCGTACAACGACTTCAGCGGGCCGACCAACGGACCCTATACCGGAGTGGCCGCCTACTCATTGGGGAAAGATCAAACGCTGGGCACCAACGGAGACGGCTTTTATAAGAAGCCCGGATCGACGACGTCGTCGGACGATATCATTACCTGGCAGTGAGGGGACTGCGGAGGGGACGAGCGCCGGAGGCCCTCCTCTTTTGAAACCGCTCTAAATCGCCTCGACCTTTTTGCTCCGGGGCCATTCGCGGAGTTGGGTCTTGGCGGCTTCGACTTTTTCGGGAGGTTGGTTACAGAGGGTCACGCCCATAAGCGCGGACATTTGGTAGGCGCGGATGGTGAACTTCTTTTTGGCCAGGTCCCCTTCGAATTCCACGCGCGTGGGCGGCTTGGAAAAATCGCCGACAAAATCAAAGCGTAAATCGAAGACGGTGCTACTGGCATGCGACAAGAACTCGAACTTGATGCGCTTCCGGCCGGTCATGTTCGCTCCGGCAATGCGACCCTGCGCTACGGCCGCCTCCCAATGCTCGATGCGGCGCACCCCGCCCAGCACCCGGTCCGGATACGCGGCGACATCCCCGGCGGCAAAGATCCCCTTCTCATCGGTCTCGAGGTACTCATTGACCGGGGTGCCGTGCGGATAGGCCAGCGGGGTGTTGGCGACCAGACCGAGATTCGGCTCGGCCCCAAGGGCGACAATGGCCAGGCCGGCGGAAAACCGCTGCCCGCTCTTCGTCTGCACATTGCGCAGCACGGTGCGTCCTTCGAAGCCATTGAGCGTTTCGTTGAGGAGCAGCTTGATCCCACGGGACACGAGGTACTCGCCGAACCAGGCGCCGACTTCCGGGCCCAGGCTGCGCAGCCAAAGTTGCGGAGTGCGATGGACCAGCGTGACCTGGGCTTTCGGCAATTGGGCGAGCAGCGCGGACGTCTCCAAGGCTATGCAACCCCCGCCAATCACCACGATCTGGTGTTCGGTTTCGGCGATCTCGCGCAAGGCCTGCACGTCGCGGAGGGAGCGCAGGTAGAAGACATTCCCGAGGTTGGCTCCGGCCACCTGCGGACGGCGCGCCCGGCTGCCCGTGGCGAGCAAAGCTTTGCGAAATTCGACGGCCTGGCCGTTGCCGAGTACCGCCAGACGCCGCTCGATGTTAAACTGCGTGATCATCGTATCCAGACGCAGATCGATATGGTTCTTCTGAAACCAGGCATCGTCGTGAATGCAGAGCTTTTCCACGATGTGATTTCCCGACTTGCGCAGCAGTGCACCAAAAAGTTGCGGACGCTGGTAGGGGAGCGCGATCTCGTTGCCGACGAGCATGATCGTCCCTTTCTTATCGTGCTCCCGGATGCCTTCACACGCGCTGATCCCTCCGGCACCGGCGCCGACAATTAGGTAGTCTCGACGTATCATGTTGCCAGTTTAGATTACGTCGTTTGTTTGGGGGGCGGCGAGGAAATTCCGCTTACTACTGAACGTAGGCGCGGACCCGGTTCTTCCAGCCGTTCAGCCATTTTTCCTCGTGCCGATCCGGCGGAGCATTGTGCACCCGGCGGGTCAGGACGTCCTCGGCGCTCTTGGCAAACAGAGCGGCCGGGCTCGCGCCTTCGCTCTCGCCCATCCCGGCGAGGACTTGCAAAAGACCCCAGCCCTCGCCCTGGTAGCGCTCGGTCTCCTTGGTCCCTTCGCCCTTGAAATTCACGTAGTCGATCAAGGCAAACAGGCCGCGCGGCGTGGCCGCGAGCCGGTCGTAGTTGGCCTTGATCTTGGCGCGCTGACCGGACGGCGCGGCGGCGAGCATTTTCGGCAAGGCCATTTCCATGCGCTGAACAAGGAAGCGCGCCTGCAATTGGATGGAGTTGGCGAGGAAGTCCCGCAGTTCGACCATCTTCTCGCTTTTGGCGGCGGCCAGGAACTCGGCGCGCGTATTCCAGGGACAATCGTCATCAGGCTTGATCCACGAAGGCAGTTTGGCGCCGTTGGCCAGATAGAATTTAAGCAACAACGGAAAGCTTTCCTCGAAGGGGCCCTCCATGTGTTTCG
>Ga0206804_10099_pt2 | contig 25448 bp, 18 predicted proteins | sample Alteio_BWOrgCont_62_FD_152888 | JGI IMG/M metagenome (GOLD analysis project Ga0206804, IMG submission 152888) | Enriched cells from forest soil in Barre Woods Harvard Forest LTER site, Petersham, Massachusetts, United States -... | ecosystem: Environmental > Terrestrial > Soil > Temperate forest >... | reverse complement strand
TTGAAGCAGGAAGAAGACAGCGACATGAACATTTACATATTTGTATTTTACCACAATCCAGCTTAGAAGGGTTAAAAAATGCTTGTTTGCAAAAAATTGGAATTTGGGCGGCTTCAAATTTAAAACACCCTATGCTTGTTGATGTTCTGGTCGCGTGGAAATCTTGGGGCGGCCACGATGTGTCAAATTGGATTTATAATCTTATTTCAACTAAAGAGGGCTTGCTTGAATTTTTAAATTCTTTCTTGGGGAGTATCAGATTGCAAGACACTATATTTTTGAATGACCATTTGAGACCAGCAATCTCATTCGTAGAATCTTTTGTTGCATTGGATAAAGTAAGCGCAAAAATAGAAGAATTTAAATTAAATGATGACTTGGAATATTCTGTTAAGGTTTTTCATGCGGGTCAGAATTTATTAAGAGAGAGCACAAAACTTTGACTTCCAACTTTGAAGCAAAGAGACTCAAAATAAGGGGCAACGATTAGCTTTGCGCTTTTATTGTAATTGTTAGACGTATTGAGCTTGTTGTCAGTTTCAACCACTGTGAGTAAAACTGTGAGTAACGGTGCTAGAAAAAGCTTAAGAAAGTAGTGATAGTGCGCGCTTGTGTAGCCTCATTAAATCAGGTAAAATCACCCTTGAAAGTACAGTTCTTTGGCCGATTCCGACTCTCGCCTCCATCCGAAAACCCTTTGTTTTCGGGCTTGATGTGAGGTTTAAGGGGTCAACTGTGAGCGAAAGTGTGAGCAGTGAGTCTGACCCCGGATAAGCTCTAAAACTATTCGGTTTAACTCTCCCGAAGCACCCTAACGCTCAAAGTGAAGTATCTGCCATGATTAGGTTCTTATGAAAAACATAAACCAAATCATGAAAAATCGTTATCGTATCTACATCCGTGGAAAAAATTCAGGCGGCAAAGTCTGGATGATTCAGGACAACAAAACCGGCAAGCGTGAAAGTTTGCATACAACTGATAAGCATAACGCCCTCCAAATGCTGCTTCTTAAAAACCGCCCGCATCAAGACGCGGGATTTCATGCGCAAATGGCTCACACGCATATTTTGGTCAGTAATCCAGAAAATGCAGTCCGCACTTGGCAGTCAGTAATGGACGACGTTGAAAACGACAAAAAAACAAAGCGGGCAGCACGCTGGCTCGTTACAAATGCGCCCATGCGAGCAAAGCATTTGACCACATCCGCCAGCTTAGGTCGCGCTCCTGTAGTTTTAATGGGGTTCCTCGAATTTTTGAATCGCAATAAAGATGTGTTACTCACCGGCGGAAATGAGAACCGGAAGCGAATTCGTCGGCTCGCGAAATTTTTAAACATGCACGGTGGAGTTTGCATTTTGGATTCCCTGAGCCAGCCACAAATTATGGGCCTCCTTGAAACCGAGTTGGCGCGCATTCAAGCGACGAAGGCGGCAGCCGCAACGGCAGCATAAATGGTTCGGCGTTAGGCTGACGATAGTAGTTTGGTCCCGAGTGCAAAGCAGGGCGAAACGTCCTTAACTTAGAATTCAAATGATTACGACTAAAGTTGACTGTTGCACGGCGTTTCCATTGCTAAGGCCGCAGCAATTGATATTGTCACAACGATGAATGCGTTTGAGCAATCGTCGGCTACCCGGAACGGTTTGCACAGGAAGCTCTCGGCCACAATTCCAAAGCGGTTCATCGCGCTTATGCCAAACGAGCATTGATGAAAATCCCGTCATTGGAGGAGTATGAACAACGACAGTATTGTTGAAGGTAACAGAATAGCTCGTTATGGATGCAATAAGCGGAAAAATAAATTTCCCGACGGCGGTGAAATGGTCAGGCTTTTATTTGTTCCGTCATCAGCTATCGGAAAACCATTATAACCGCTGGGCGACCAGTTCGTCGTCGTCAAATCAGTATTCTGCTGCAATGACCAACCTGCCGAAGCCGACGGCCAGGATACAAGCATCCGATTGATTGAAGAATTAATGTTAAGAGTTGGAGTGGAAGTTGGCGGCGGGAAAATTGAAGCATTAAACAATACGGAAAGCGTACCGTCATCGAAATTCGCAGCAACCAAGTCTGGCTTGCCATCTCCGTTGACATCCGCCGCCACGACCGCCCGCGTACCGCCCTCCCCGACAGTCAGTGTGGTATTCGAGCCAAAACCACCACTGCCATCATTCGTCAATACTGAAAGTGTATTCGGATCAGCGAGATAATTTGCACAGATCAAGTCTACCGCGCCATCTCCGTTCACATCTGCCGCCGCGATTGAAGTAATGCTAGCGCCTATATTGTAAGTAGCGTTTGAACTGAAGATCCCCGTGCCGTTGTTAGTCCATACAGAGAGTTTGTCGGGCACGGAACCAGCGGCGGAAATCAAATCCGGCTTACCATCTCCATTGACATCCGCCAACGTGTAACATAAAGCAGCCGCGTTAATGGTAGCGTTGGAAACAAATATGCCGTTGCCATTATTAAAAAACGTAAGAATTCTGCCGTCGTACCCGGCAGTCAAATCTACTTTTCCATCACCATTCACATCCGTTGCCATAACCTCCGAGACAGACGCTCCAACCTTATAAACGGCGTTAGAACCAAACAGGCCGCTCCCATTATTTGTATATATTATAATTCCGGTATTTCCGTTTTGAGTGCCGAAAATCAAATCCATTTTGCCATTCCCATTCACATCGGCTGCTGCCATTGAAGCAATGGGGCTGGCCACCGCATAAGTAGCGTTAGACACAAAAACACCGTCACCATTATTAATCCATACAGAAAAACGGGGGAGTTGAGCATTAACTGCAAAAATCAAGTCCAGCTTGCCATCTCCATTGACGTCCGCCAGCGTAAAACAGGAAGCCACCGCGTTGACGGTAGAGTTGGAATTAAATGTGCCATTGCCGCTATTGGTCAAGGTAAGAATGCTGCTTTCACTTTCAGAAACCAAATCCACTTTTCCATCACCGTTCACGTCCGCTGCCATGACTTCTGCAAGCGATTCTCCCGCAGCATAATTGGTCGCAGATGAGAAGCTCACTTGAGCAGCAACCCGATACTGATGCAAAAAGAATATGACTGTTATCAAAAAATAATTGCACACTTTCATAAGCATTTTTAAAAGAAAGACTACACTGATTTATGGCCTGTCAAATTGCAATTTAAAAATATTCATTTATGCCCGTCCATATCGTTCAATCAAGAAATCGCTGTCATCAAATCATTTACAAGCAAAAATATTCTTACATTACGGACTGTTCAGCGGACTGGCTTTTCTTAACCGCATTCTTTTTCTGCCAGTGCTGGTTAAGCGCATTCGTCATTTTGGCCAGCCATGTCCGGTCTTTGACCTGCTCCAACATTCGTCACCTTGACGAGCCAAACATGATCCTTCGCCAAGTCCAACAATTCCGCCGCGTCAAAGAACTTGATGCCGTTCGGGGCCGGATTGCCCAGCGGTTTCAATAATTTTATCGCTACCAGTGCTGGCACTTCAGCACCCGACTTATCTATTCCGCCGTCGGCCGTGCCGGCAACCGGTTCAACGGCCGCAGAAATATTTGCTGCAACTCTCCAAAACCAGCATTTGCAAATGCAGTTCATCACGGACCGGTTTCTTGAATGAGAAATCAGCTGGAAGAATATTGAATTTTAGTGTGCCCACATCTTTAAAACCTAAGCAGGCAGGCGTAAGATCATCATGAAATTCAGGCTGGATTAAAACCTAATGTTAAATCGATTTTTCACTGATTTCTTTTTTGTGTTGCGACATTCAAGGCGCAGAGTAACACTGCACAAAGTTGTGTGAAACGCGGGTGATTTTCCAGGGAAACCAGTCGGTGCGGAATCTTTCCGTAAACGCATTGTAATCCTCTTGAGAAAACCAGTACCAAACCGAACCGTAAAGATAATCAAATTGCTCATCAGGTTTAATAATTATGAAAAATACAACGGGCGAATCCGTTTCCATTTCGTTTCACACATTGAAGGTAGCCGGGATTAAAATCTTTTACCGCGAAGCGGGAAATCCACAGGCGCCAACAGTGCTTCTGTTGCATGGCTTTCCGACCTCAAGCCATATGTTCCGCAACTTGATTCCGCAACTCGCGGGCGATTATCACGTCATTGCGCCCGATCTTCCGGGATTTGGATTTTCTGATGCGCCGGATCATCAGAATTTTCAATACACTTTCGATCATGTGGCGAAGGTCATGGGGGATTTTGTCGAACAACTTGGACTGAAAAAATTTGCCGTTTATGTCTTTGACTACGGCGCTCCCACCGGGTTCCGGATCGCATTGCGTTATCCGGATCGCATCACGGCGTTGATCACTCAGAACGGCAATGCTTATGTCGAAGGTCTCAGCACAGGTTGGGCTCCGGTTCAGGACTATTGGGCAAATCCGACTCAAAAAAACCGTGATGTCTTGCGTAGTCTTTCTACTTTGGAAACTACCCGCTGGCAATATTATCACGGAGTAACGAATCCTGAGGAACGCATCGCGCCGGAAGCTATCTTGCACGACCAGTCTTTACTGGATCGCCCGCAAAGCGCCGAAATTCAACTGGACCTGATTTGTGACTATAAAAGCAACCTCGAGCTTTATCCGGAATTTCAAGAATTCTTCCGCCGGTATAAGCCGCCAACTTTGGCGGTGTGGGGTAAGAACGATCCTTTTTTTCTTCCAGCCGGAGCGGAAGCGTTCCGTCGCGACAACCCCGGGACCAAAGTAGTTTTCTATGACACAGGCCATTTCGCGCTGGAAACCCACGCGGCTGAAATCGGGCAGGAAATCCTCAACTTCCTGAAAGCAAATGTTTAGTTCTCCCTCTATCTGAAAATAAAATGAGGACGACGATTTTTTTTCAAAAAAAACAAAAATCGATAGACTCAAGTTTCATAACTGAATAAACCATGACTAACTTGGAGCCGGAAAATAACGCTCATATGAGCCGCTCTGGAATTACTGATCTGCCCTGCAACCATTCCGTGGCAGAAACTGTTGATCGCCTGGAGTCATTGCTGAAAGCCAAAGGCTTGAAGATTTTCTCGCGTATCAATCAGGCAATGGAAGCCGAAACCGTCGGTTTGACCATGCGTCCCATGGTTCTTTTAATCTTTGGCGATCCTAAGGCCGGCACTCCCCTGATGAACCGTTATCCTTCTATTGCCATTGATCTGCCGCTCAAGGCGCTGATTTGGGAAGCGGCCGAGGGCAAAGTCTGGTTAAGCTACAATAGCCCCGAATTCTTGCAGCATCGTCATGGCCTTGACACCCGGCCATTTGAGGCGATTGAGAATCTGCTGAAAGCATCCGTCCAATAAATGAACTCAACCGAACCGGATCAAATTTCTGAAAAGCTCCCGGCTTCACCGCAAGGAGTGAATTTAATCTTACGATATGCGGCAATCGGTGTGGTGATTACGGGCATCATCATTCTGTTCGCCTATACTGCCGGCTGGTTGACCCCGCGTACGCTTACACCTGCTCGCATGGTGGATAGATTTGAACAGGTTAACGAAAAACATTCCGGCTTTCGCCGTAATCACACTAAGGGTGTTTGTATTAGCGGGTGGTTCGACAGCAACGGTCAGGGAGTTAGTCTTTCCAAGGCAATTGTTTTTCAACCGGGGCGGGTACCGGTGATCGGGCGGTTTGCGTTAGCAGTAGGACAGCCGTATGCAGTGGATTCAGGGCATACCGTGCGCAGCATGGCACTTTTGTTCAAGTTGCCGAATGGCGAAGAATGGCGCACGGGTATGAACAACATTCCGGTATTTGCAGTCAATTCGGCTCAAGGATTTTATGATCTGTTGTTGGCGGCGAAACCGGACTCAGCAACGGGGAAACCTGATCCAACAAAGATGAATGCCTTTCTACTAAAGCATCCTGAATCTGCCAAAGCGCTACAGTTGATCCGCAATCAGCCGGTCTCATCGGGATTTGCAGACAGCGCATATAACAGTTTAGACGCCTTTCGTTTTATCAATATTACCGGAATGAGCGTGCCGGTACGTTGGGCGATGGTTCCGGTTCAATCCTTCCAGCCAAACATCACTTCACCCGCAGAAATGGCTGACACGAATTATTTATTCGATGCGTTGATCGCAAATATTCACAGTCATCCTTTGAAATGGCATCTCATGATCACTTTAGGCCAACCGGGTGATACCACCGGCGACGCGACATTGCCGTGGCCGCCGGACCGGGAGCAGGTTGATGTCGGAACATTGACGATTAATGATGTCGAGAGCGAAGACACCAGCCCCGCACGCGATATTAATTTTGATCCGTTAGTGCTGCCGAATGGAATCATCGGCTCGGATGATCCTTTATTAAGCGCGCGTTCCGCGGCTTATTCACAGTCATTCACCCACCGCGAAGGCGAACAGAAAACTCCCAGCGCGGTTTCACCAGCTGAAACCGGAAAATAATCATGACAAATAATCCGGCACAATTCGCTCTCCTGTCCCGCATCCTGCACTGGCTGATGGCCGCGATGCTTCTCGCCATGTTATTTATCGGAGTGGCAATGGTTGCCTCGCTCGGAAATTACCGCTGGCTGGTCGCCATCCATCGCCCGCTGGGCATTTTGATTTTGATCCTGGCCGCCATCCGGCTGGTGAACCGGATGTTCACCACACTGCCGCCATTCCCGCCAACCATGTCACAACGGGAACGATTTCTGGCTTCGGCATCTGAAAGGCTTCTCTATACTTTGATGTTCGCCCTGCCATTGGTCGGCTGGGGTATGTTGTCTGCCGGACATTATCCGATCGTGATGTTCGGGCCGGTGCATTTACCGGCAATTCTTCCAGCCAACCCGACACTTTATGCCGTGTTGAGAAAGACACATACGATTCTAGCTTATCTGTTGTTCTTTACATTTATAGCTCACCTCAGTGCCGTACTATTCCACACGCTGATCATTCGTGACGGTCTCTTGAACCGTATGGCTTTGTGGTCGACACGTTCCCGCGAAAAAAGATGAATATGTATCAAACCTGCCAATTTCTAATGTTCAGAGGTGTCCGATGAAAGCAATCGGCTATCATAGCACCGGTTCAGTCGATGTGCTGCAAGACATCGAATTGCCAAAGCCTGCGCCGGGGCCACACGATCTGCTTGTCGAAATCCGGGCTATCTCGGTTAATCCGGTTGACGCAAAAATTCGCGCCGGCGGCGGCCCCGGCAGTCAGGGAGGAACGGCAAAAATTCCCGGCTGGGATGCCGCCGGAGTCGTTGTGGCTGTTGGCACGGAAGTAAAGCTCTTCACCCCCGGCGACGAAGTTTATTACGCCGGCGCGCTGAATCGTAGCGGTTGCGATTGTGAATTTCATCTGGTTGACGAGCGTCTCGTTGGCCGCAAGCCTACTAATATTGACTTTGCGAATGCAGCGGCGCTGCCACTCACCACAATCACCGCCTGGGAGATGCTTTTTGACCGGTTGAAAATCAGCATTGGCAAACCGGCCGGTGCAGGTTCAATTCTCATCATCGGCGGGGCGGGCGGAGTTGGCTCCATTGCTACGCAACTGGCGCGGCGGCTAACCGGACTCACCGTCATCGCCACGGCTTCCCGGCCGGAAACACAATCATGGTGCCGTGATATGGGCGCGCACCATGTGATCGACCACCGGCAACCGATCGCGGCACAGGTCAAGGCGATCATTCCCGGCGGCGTCGATTATGTGCTCGCACTGACGCGCACCGAGAGTCATTTTGATCAGATCATTGAAGCTTTTGCTCCGCAAGGTGCGCTCGCTTTGATTGAGAGTCCGGCCACATTACTGGACATCAATAAATTGAAGCCCAAAAGTATCTCACTTCACTGGGAATTCATGTTCACCCGCTCCCTCTTCCAAACTGCCGACATGGGCGAACAGGGAAAGATTTTGAACAAAGTTGCCAGCCTCGTCGATGCCGGGGTTATCCGTTCCACAATGAATGTCAATCTAGGCTCGATAAACTCTGCCAATATCAAACGCGCTCACGTCATGGCGGAAAGCGGCACTGCTATCGGCAAGGTTGTCCTTGCGGGTTTTTGATCTACTTATCCTTTAACAGACATACTCTAAATCTTAAAAACGAGGAATCCTCGTCGAGCAAAAGCATCAAGATGACAATTTGATGACGCAAACATTCTTCAGTAAAATCTTCAGTAAGTGAGTTAGAATTAATTCAATTCGATTCCGACGATTCTACAAAGTTATGACGGTAATTCACCCCCATGAGATCGAACCGTCTGGCCTGTACTTGTAATCGCCGCATGAAATCATCCCAATTACGGGTCGACTTTGCCGACCAGCACACTTCCGAAAGTGCGCAGGCGCGTGGAAACATCATGTATTCCGCGTGGCTGAGCGACGGAACCCACTCGGCCCACAAATTACCCTGCGTACCCAGAATATAAGGTTCCAGCTGTGAAGGTAGATTGGTCGGCATCGGATCAAACGAATACATTTTGGCCAATGTCAACGGACCACCCCAGGTAGCCGCTTTGGGTTCGACGATTCGGTTGGTCGATTGATAGAAGTCGAAATAACAATACGCCGTCGGGGTCATGACTACCTCGTGACCCGCACCGGCCGCTTCTTTCGCCCCGCCAATCCAATCCATGACTGCGGCATTTCGCGGCAGGCCACCTTGCAAAATTTCACTCCAGCCAATGATTGAACGGCCATGGGCATTGACAATTTTCTCAATCCGGCGGATGAACCAGCTTTGCAGTTCTTCTTCGTTTTTTAATCCTTCGCGCTTCATCAACGCCTGACAATCGGGATTGTTCTTCCAGGTTTCTTTTGGCACTTCATCGCCGCCGATGTGAATGTATTTATAGGGAAACAAAGGAATCACTTCCGCCAGCACACCTTCCAAAAACTGAAAGGTTTCTTCCTTCGCCGGATCATATATACCATCAAAAATACCGGCGGTAAGTTGGGGCGCGAATGGTCCGCCGGTGCAACTATATTGCGGATAAGCTGTCAAAGCTGCAGTTGAATGCCCCGGCATTTCGATCTCCGGAACAATCGAGATGTGAAGTGCAGCCGCATATTTAACGACTTCACGAATATCATCCTGCGTATAAAATCCACCGTAACGTCCGTCCGCGCCATAGGCCGTGGTTGAATTGGACGGAAAATTAAATCCCACCCCTGCCCGCCAGGCGCCGACATCCGTCAGTCTTGGATATTTTTTGATTTGGATCCGCCAGCCCTGATCGTCCGTCAGATGCCAGTGAAACATGTTCATTTTGTGCAAGGCCATCAGGTCAAGTACCTTTTCAACTTCAGATTTATTAAAAAAATGACGGCTCACATCAAGCATGAAACCGCGCCATTTGAATTGCGGCCAATCTTTGATCTCCATACAAGGTATCTGCCAATCTACGTGACGAACGATGTTCGTTGAAAAAATTTCCGGCGGAAACAATTGCAGCAAGGTTTGTACACCATAAAACAAGCCGGCTTGACCCGGCGCGCGGATGACGACGGAATCCGGAGTGACCGATAACTCATAGCCTTCTGCTCCGAGCGAAGGGTCGGCAGCTTGCGAAGTGATCAAAATATTTCCTTTGGCAATATTTATCTCCGGACCACTGATTTGAATTTTATACCCCGTGGATTGATCCAGTTGTTTTGCCAGAAACGCCGCGGAAGTCTGAGCTGATGCATCAACGATGATTTTAGTCCCGCCATGTGTGAAAAAACCAAGCAGGCTTCTACCGGGTTGAAGTTTGAAGCACCCATCGTGTAATTCCATTTTTTGCGGCTCTGGAATAATTGCCGGCACGGTCACGGCGCTCACAGCCGGAATTCTGCCGAACAAGCACAAAGATGTAATGACCGCCAGGAGATTTATACGGTTTCGTTTTTTCATGACCGGAGTTTTAATTTTGATTTCGAATGTCTGAATAGATAATCGCCTTCTCTGATAAAAATAATACTTCGCTTTTTAAAATAAAAATGAAAAGCAACTTACAAGCTGATGAAGTTTCACTGTTTAAAAAACTTTTTACAGCCCCTATTTCAGGGGGTTGTTTCTTCCGGACAATCCGCTATTTTTCACACGTAAGGAGCAATCAAACTTAATGGTCGGGTGCGTAAAGCCATAGCTACCATTGCGAACTGATATGCACATTGTTATTCGACCCAGCGCCGAAGCTGCCGCTTTTTTGGCAGCGGAGGCAATTGCGCAAGCATTGCGGGCCAACCCCGGTATAGTACTGGGGCTGGCTACCGGTCGTACCATGGAGTCAGTCTACGCACGGTTAGTTTATTTACATCTCGAAGAAAATCTGGATTTCTCCGCCTGCCACACCTTTAATCTGGATGAGTATGTCGGACTATCCCGCCTCAACCGGAATTCGTATCGCTATTACATGCATGAACATTTGTTCCGGCATGTGAATATCAATTTACAAAACACCCATCTTCCTGATGGAGAAGCGACTGATTTGGACGCTGAATGCTTGAATTATGAACGTTTGATTGCCAAATGCGGGGGCATAGACTTGCAATTACTTGGCATCGGCCAGAATGGACATCTTGGATTTAATGAACCCCAATCTCCTTTCCATTCGCGCACACGTGTAGAAACGCTTTCGGACGCGACCATTTCTCAAAACTCGCCACTTTTTTTGCGACCCGGGCAAATGCCAAAACGGGCAATCACCATGGGACTTGGATCAATCTTTGATTGTCGTCAGTGTATCCTGATCGCTACCGGCAACCAGAAAGCGGAAATTATTTTCCGGACTTTGGAAGGCCCGATAACCAACCTGATTCCGGCCACAATATTACAAAAACACCGGAAATGCCTCATCATTCTCGATGAGATCGCTGCCGGATTACTTAAAAAGAACAACCATCATGAATCAGGACAAGCCCTGCAGCCCATAAGTTTATGAATTGACGTTAGCGCAAAAAAAACATTCCATGAAGTCAATGGGGACATCATCTTCCGGGAACGAGGAATCTACGAGTAATCTTAATTGGAAGCAGGGACTATTACTTCGGCGATACCATTTCCCGCCTTCCGGTGAAAGAGACCAGGATCTGGCCGCACGGATTGAATATTCCGGCCTTGGCTTTTATTTTCCACTGGGCACGCCGGATCCGAATCAAGCGGCTGACAAAGCACGACAAATATATGAGTTAATCGCCAAACAAGGTTGGCCGGCTGTTAACGATTGTTTCTGCCGTGAATTAATTATTTCTTTCGAATGGTGCCTGCAGCCGGTTCTGTGGACTTATACAACGATTCACACCCTGATCGGTTCGCGAGTAATTCCGGAACCAGATCCTTCGAGCACTAACCAAAATCGCCAACGGGTGTTGATCGTTGAAATGGATGCCGGTATTCGGACGGCCCTTTGCTGGAGCATCAATCAGCAATCAGGTTTTTGCAGCATTCCGTGTTCGACCATCGAGGCTTTTTCAGACGCTATCGCGCAATATAAACCTCATTTGGTGCTTTTGAACCGTAATTTGTCCGGCCGTTTGGGACTGGAAAACCCCGGAACGATCACTTCCATCCGCCCCGGGTTAGCGGCTCTTACTTATTCAGTCTATGCCGATGGCGACCAGATGTTTGTTTCCACCCCCGGTGGAGCCGAAGGTTACCTGGTCAAGCGGGTAAAACCGGATCGCCTATTAGAACCGGTCACCACCATTTCTAACCAGCAAGAATTAAGAGCTGAAAATCTGCTGGCCGATGTTAAAACCTACTTCAAAAAACTGCTACAATCGCCTTCATTAAACGACAAATCCGCACTGGCAAAACTCACCCGCCGTGAGTGCGAAGTGCTTGCGCTATTGACCAAAGGCCTCGTGGATAAAGAAATCGCCCAGGCCATGGGAATCAGTATCTGGACCGTTCATGGTTATATCAAAAGTATTTTTGAGCGGCTAAAAGTCCATACCCGGACTGAAGCCGTCGTCCGTTATTTGGAAAAATAATCATCCGGCAAGTTGTTTAACACAACTAATGTTCAGCATTTAGAGTTCCCCCTAATACAGGGGAGTAGACAGAATTAAAACTGGTATTAGAGTCAGAGCAAGAGTGAGGCAACAGAAAAGCATCTAAAAACCATCTAAACCAGAGTATGAAATCTAAAAGCAAATCGATCATTAGAAAACACAACCTATTACTATCCACCCTGACTTTCGCGTTATTGGGAATTCGCGCAGCCAGCGCCACTGATTATTCTTCGGTAATTTTGGCAGACAATCCGCTCGCTTATTATCGTCTGGAAGAAACTTCAGGTACGACCGCGATTGACAGCAGCTCCTCCGGCCAGTTTCCCGGCACCTACATAAATAATAATAACGGGCCATTTCCGTTTCTTGGCTGGCCCGGCATCCAAACCAATGCGGTGGCCTTGTCCTCGGCCGAAGGCGGTGATTACGTCGCCGCCGGATATTATTCTCAACTTAATCAACCCGGTCCATTTTCATTTGAGATATGGGCGCGCCCGATCAGTATCCCCACCGGCGGCAATTATCGTTGTCCCATCGGAAATTCTCCCGCTTATGGTACGGCTACTCAATCAGGCTGGTACGTTTATCAAACCCCTGACGTGCCGAGCGAATTTGCGCTCGTTACCCCGACCGGTGATGTTTTTATTCAGACCACAAACTATACAGTTTTTAACTGGTATCATCTGGCCGGTACTTACGACGGAACCAATATGAGTTTTTATGTGAATGGCGTTTTGATTGGAACTCAAAAAGCGAGTGCCTATGTCGCCAATTCTGTGAACAATTCCGGGGCTTGCGTGTTTGCCCTCGGTGAACGTGGCGATGGATATGGAAATTTTGACGGCGAACTCGACGAAGCTGCCTACTATACCAACGCTCTTACTTTAGCTCAAATCCAAGCTCATTATCAGGCCGGAACCAACCTGTTCCGCAATGTGACTGAACCGCCTTTAATTTTCACACCGCCGGCTTCTGCCAGCTTCGATTCCGGTCAGACTGCAAGCTTTAACGTCCTGGCAGACGGCGCTATGCCGTTTTCGTATCAATGGCTGAATGGCACTACGCCCATCAATAATGCGACCAATGCGGCCTATAGCTTCACCTGCGCCGACACGGATAACGGCGCGAATTATAGCGTTATTATCAGTAATTCCTTCGGTTCAGTAACCAGCGCTCCGGCCAGCCTTACTGTTTTAGCCAGCCTTCAGATCGATGCGCCATTAACTTCTATCATCCGGAATGTTGGCAGTTCAGCCGCATTCGAGATTGTTGCCGAAGGTGCGCCACCCATTACTTATCAATGGTATAACGGAGACGGCAGTGTCATTCCAAACCAGACTAATAGTGTGTTGTGGCTGACGAATGTCCAGGCCTCGGCGGATGGCTCGAGTTACTATGTGAGTGTCATCAATCCACAAACGAGCATTGATAGCAGCCCGGCTACGTTAAACGTCCAGCCCAGACCGGTAACGGTTTCGATCGCAGACGCCACGGTGGTCGCCGCCGACAGTCCGGTTGCGTTCTGGCGTTTGGATGAAACGAACGGCAGCCTGACGGCCTCAGATGCCACCGGAAGTTTTGATGGAACTTATGCTACCAACTTTGGAGTTAATGGGGCTCCTGCGGCCAGCTCCGGTATCTTCACTTACGATGCGCCGACAGGCATTCCGCACGAAACCAATGGTGCGATCGGCATGACCGGCGGTGCGGTTGTGACTATCCCCTATTCGATCGAAGTCAATCCGGTGGGCGCTTTCACCGTGGAAGGCTGGTTTAATGCGGCCTCCGCATCAACCGGTGGCAGCGATTACCGTACGCCGATTTCTTCCATCAGCAATCCCTATGGCGCAGGCCCAACCGGCTGGCTGGTTTATCAAACGAGCGCAAACAACTGGTCATGGTGGCCCTATAGCGGCTTCTATGCCGGCGGTCAGCTCACTGACTATGATCAAGTCGTCCCGAATCAATGGTATTATCTGACAATGGTTTATGATGGGACAAACTTTACATTTTACGTGAATGGCACCGCTGAAGCTTCGGGAACTGTACCCGGCTTTACCCAGAATGGAAACGTTCCTGCCGGCGTCAACGGCCCATTGAACTATAATTATAACTACAATGTAACGCCGGGCCTGCCCGGTTACGGCAGCGGCGATTTCGTTATCGGTCAACGTTTTGATACCGGCTTCAACCCGTTTTCCGGAATTGTTGATGATGTCGCCGTTTATAACAAGGCGTTGACACCGCAACAAATTCAGAATCATTTTCTGAATACGACCCATCTGTCCGGGATCAAGTCCGGCAATAATTTTGTGATCTCATGGTCAGCCGGGACGCTGGAGTCAGCCACATCTGTAACCGGGCCATATACGATTGTTGCCGGGGCAACATCGCCATATACCAATACGATAACCGGCACACAGATTTTTTACCGGGCCCAGACCCAATAATAGTTAATCATGGCGAATTGGATTTGTCATTCGGGGTGGAAAAACCACCCCGGATGCTTCAAAAAACAGAATCGATCATAGAATCATGAGAAATATTTTCCCTCGACGTTCCGGTCGTTTCAGTCAATCGGCTTTTACATTGATTGAACTTCTGGTCGTCATTGCCATCATTGCAATTCTGGCGGCCATGCTCCTGCCGGCGCTGGCCAGGGCAAAAATAAAGGCACAACAGACTCAATGCCTGAACAATCTCAGACAATTGAATCTATGCGGGATAATGTACGCCGGTGACAACAGCGGCAATTATGCTAAAAACCAACCGGTTTCGCCTGGATCAAAAGGATCGTGGATTCAAGGATGTATGAATGATGCTCTAAAGGCAACTTATGGCCAGGTTACGCCAGGAGTACTGGATTCAACCAATCCACTTTGCAATTCTCAGGATACGACATTCTGGCCTTATAATAATAGCTATGGCATCTATCATTGCCCGGGAGATCTCACTCAGACCCAAGGCGTATTCAGAGTGCGCAGTTATTCGATGAACGGCTGGATCGGGAGTAAGCAAGTGATCACCGATCTCGGTGCGGCAGCTTCGGCTTACGCAATATATATGAAAGATAGTGCGGTCCGATCACCCGCAGGGACCTGGTACTTGATTGATGAGCACGAATTGAGCATCAATGATGGTTTTTTTCTGGTATCCATGCCCGGCCTGCCGCTTGCCAATCCAAGCGACCTGCCCGCCACGCGTCATGATCGTGGCTATGGACTTTCGTTTTGTGACGGTCACTCTGAGATTTATGGTTTAATAGATGGCCGCACACGCTGGCCGGAACCGGCGAATTTGAACTCACCTGTAAACCCTGATTTTGTCAAATTACAAAGCGTGACCACGGTGCATCTATAATGTTTTAAGATTAATGGATAAAATGGGATATTGATGTACTTTAGCTTTATGGATTTCGACTGTGAGCGGTTGGCGCACATTTTTCGGAGAGTTATTTTGATTGGCGGAGCGTTTTTCTTGCCGATAACAGTTCAGGCAGCTTTTTGGACGACGGCCTATTATCCGGGGTGGGAGCAATCCGGCATGCCGGCATCGAATATCGACTTTACAGCGATCACTCATGTCATCCATTTCTCAGTTGTGCCCAACTCAGATGGCACTTTGAACAGCAGTGATAATTACATCACAACCGCTAATTCCTCTGATTTGGTTTCGAGGGCTCATGCAGCCGGCGTAAAAGCACTGATTTGCGTGGGCGGTGGCGGAACTGAAAGTCTATTTCAAGCAGCGACCAGCACGACTAACTTAGCCACGTTCATCAGCAGCCTCACGAACTTCATGTCCACTCGCGGTTATGATGGTATTGATATTGACTGGGAACCTTTACCGGCTTCCGATGCACAGCAATACACTAATCTAGTAATCGGCCTTCGCTCAGCCTTAGATGAATTTTCGCAACCGGAATTATTGACCGCCGCTGCGGGAGCTTATCCACCTTATGGAGATCCACCCAATGCAGATTATCTGATGTTCGCATCGCTTCAAAACAAGTTTGACCAGATTAACATGATGACTTATGACTTATCCGGCCCCTACGATGGCTGGGTAACCTGGTTCAATTCGCCGATTTATGATGGAGGATATCGTTTTCCCAGTTCGGGCAACCTGGTTCCTTCAGTAGATGGAGCTTTGACTAATTTTCTTAATAATGGAGTTGCTCCTGCTAAGCTGGCAATTGGGATCGCCTTTTATGGATATGTATGGACTGATGGGACTGGTACTTCTCCTGCAAGCATTACACAACCACGGCAATCCTGGATCATGGCCCCCACGGCGACGGCGTATCGTTATACCGATATCATGGCAGATTATTATCAAACAAATCTTTATCATTGGGACACAAACGCCCAGGCGGCCTATTTAAGCATCACCAACACCTATCAGACGAACAATGCTTTCATTTCTTTTGATGACCAACGAACCTGTCAGGCAAAGATAAGTTACGCCCGCAACCATGGTTTAGGAGGTATCATGATCTGGGAACTGGCACAGGATCACCAGCCGAACTCGCCGGATATTTTACTACAAGCGGTCAAACAAGCCATGGCTACTCCGGGTCACCTTGGCGCTCAGGTAGCTGGCAACAACTTGAATTTGAATTTCACCGGCATAGCGCTTGGATCCTACGCCATTCAAAGCACAAGTAATTTAGCAAATGAAAGTTGGAATACGTTTGCCACCACCAATATTCCGGGTACCGGAGGAGTTATTCAAATCAACGATGCGGGAATGGTCACAAACCAATCTGTACGTTTTTATCGGGTAAAAACACCTCCATAAGGCGCGGCCAGCATATAATGGCCGTTAAGCGAGCGACCACAAAACCTAACCACCCGGTCATCTTAAATCATTGAGGGAGATTATCACGACTGATCCTGCACCTAATATGATGACCAATATAATAATTGTAACAATCTTTCCTGCTAATATACGCCTACGTTCCCGGAGAGGCATTTCCCGCAACGGTATTTTCCCGCACTGTTTGCACTTCAATGGCAAAAATAGTCCGATCAAAGCTAAAATGATCGCCACCACAGCCACCGGAATAATCAGAGCGACTGACTTCAATGCAAACAGGACAAAAATGCCGGCAGGAACTCCCGCCACGGCTATATTGTAAGTCTTTAAAGCCGCACCGCAGCGAGGACACACTTTAGTTGAGGCTACTTTAAGATCGTTCATATTCGAGCCGCCTAACGTCCGAAAACTGAGCCATAGCCAGAGAAATGCAACAACAATCTGCGACCAAAGCGCAAATCAGCAGCCGTAAAAGCCGTTGGCTCCGGTGATGTATGTGTTAAGCGCGCTCGTTCTGGAATAAGTATTTCTCCATGTTAGAACACGAGGCGGTGAGTTTCATTTTTAATTTTCCGGATAATAATTTTTCACCGGCTGCACGACGATGCGGGACACGCCCGCTTTCGGCAGGCAGGCGGTGAAGAGCGCGACGACTTCGCCCCGCTCGTTGACATAGACAAACGGTCGCTCGCGCCGGCTGAACGTTTCGCTTGTGCCGTCGTCATACGGCACCGTCTTCGTGAACACCGGCGCGTGGCTCATCAATTGATAATGCACACCATCGCGGGAAAAATATTGTGCGCCCGCCTTTACGCTGCCGGTCGCCTTCCCCTTCCAATCATTCAGTAAAATATTGTATTGATTATCCGCCCACCAGATCGTCGGGTCTTCCAGCTCGTCATTGTTCTCCAGCAGATTGTCACCGTTCGCCACCGGCGTGTAAGTTCCCCGGTAATCCGGAGCGGTGAACGCAATCCCGCGATTCACGCCCGAGCCATCGCGCAGCCGGCAAAAAACATAAAGACTGCCATCAGCCCGGACGAGCGGAGCCGGATTGCTAGCGCGAATAACCGGCGCATCCAATCGCGCCCACGGCCCGGTGACGGCATCGGCAACGGCATAGCCGGTTTGATTGGCGGAATTGATGTAGAAGAGCAAGAACTTGTCGCCATCCCTGACGATTTTCACGTTGTGGACGCGCGAGTTGTCCCATTTATCCACCCGCTTTTGCAGTACGACTTCTTGAAACGTGTACGGGCCATAAAGATTGGTCGAAGTTGCACGGACACACTCGGAATATTTGGTCCAACCACCCATGCCGTATTGCGCAGGCCAACGCGACGCGAACATCTGGTAGGTATCACCCACTTTGATGACTGAGGAACACCAGAGAAAATAACCGTCCATCGCAAAACCTCCCTGCTTCGGCGCGGGCAACAAACAATCTTTTAAACTGCGCGTTTCCGCTTTCACGACCGGGACGGACGGTTCGGCAGAAAAACAATTTGCCGACAGAGAGATGACCATAACGGATGCGAGCCAAAGATGAAATTTCATAACGGTGATGAGATCGATAATGCCGCGTTACTCCGGGCAAAACACTTGAACAAACGTTCACCACGGGACTGATAAGACGGGTCCTGGTCAAAGTTGAGGGATAGGTTAGTGGAACGCTTGCCCTCTCCCCCCAGAGAGGGAGAAATTGTTTCCGCGTTTTTGAACATTTACCAGTCTTGATTTGCGAGATCGCTCGGGCTGCGGTTTTTCATTGTCTGAGATAGCTTTCAAGAGATTTATCTCTCTCAATTACATAAGCCCCAAATTAAAATCCACGATCCCCGCAATTTAAAAAAATTCATCTTCACTTCACTTTTTCAGTTTCTCCCGGTTGCTGTTCCAGCCACGCGCTGACTTTTTCAAACCACAAATGAGCATGGGCCTGCTGTCCCCTGGCGCTCAGGTGAATTCCTGTGCCGTTTTTTTCGCGCATGTCTTCGGTGAGCGTGTCCGTATCCGGGCCGGGGAAGGCCAAGTCATCGTCACACACAGCTTTTTGCGCGGCGCGAATGTCCGGCGAAGCGGTATCACTAGGATTGTGATAGCTCACCTGCGCAACGAACCACGGCGCATCCCAGCCGATGACCTGACGCGAATCGCGGATGAGTTGTTCCAGATCCTGCCTGTAAAGTTCGCCGGGCGAAGTACGGGTCGGATCCGCCTGGTGCGCGTCCGATTCGCCTTGATGCCACAGCACAGCGCGAAAACCATTTGTGCCCAACTGTTTCATTCGCGTAGTAAAATTAGCGAAGATTTCTCCTGACACTTCCCATTGACCGTCGCCGGTCGTCACGACGTTTCTGGTCAGCGGCGGCAACAGCGTCAAACGCGTGCCGGCGGGCAGCCATTCGCGAACGCTGGTGGAACCGATGCCGGTCGCGACAATGCCGATGGGAACGTGAAATTGTGCAGCCATTTCATCGCCGAACGCCGGCATAAAACTCCCTTTTTTGCCGCCGGCACCCGGTTCCGGATCGTGAGCCAATTGCCATTGCGTTCCGTCAAAGGCCACGACCAGGCCGGTTTTGGTGCTTTGCTTTTCCTCGTCGTAATTGGCGGAATTCGATTGCCCGGCAACGACAAAAATTTCCCCGAGGCCGACATGTTCCACCACCACCGACGCCACCAGCACGCCCTTGTAAAATGCCCGCACCTCCAAACGATACCATCCGCCGGCGGGCAAAGTCAGTTCACCGCGAAACGCAGCGATGCGGGCATCGCACGGCAACGGCTGCCATTGGCCGGGCAACTCACCGGATAATGAATGGCCCGTCACCCGCGCCTCCAATTTGTCCGGCAACGGAGTGTCTTTGGATTCAGCTACCATGCTCCCCGCCACAACCAGATGCCCTGCGGCGATTGTCTGGCGTTGGACAACTTGAAAATCCAGCGGCGAAACCAGATTGATGTGCAAAGGCGTACCGGTATCTTCCGCCGCGCAAAAATGAAGCGCCATGAAAACTATGAAAAACGGGAAAAGCTTTTTTATTGATCTCATTACTTCAGGTGGATTTTAAACTGCGGGCACAACCTGGAACTAAAGCCGGCCACAAACTAAAACCGGCGGACGCAAATTCTTTTCGCGCCCTTGAGTGCGTGGTTTCACTCGCGCGTCAAAAATTTCACAACTGCTTCGGTACGTGACTGGACGTGCAGTTTTTCATAGACGGTATGCAGATGGGCGCGAACGGTGCTCAGGGTGATGCCGAGCTGGTCGGCGATTTCTTTGTAGAGATAACCTTTCGCCAGTAGTGCGAGGATTTCGTGTTCGCGCTTCGTTAATTTCTCCATGTCGGACTGCGGTTTTTTGATCTGCTGGAAATGATTGACCACCTTGCGCGCGATCTGCATGGACATCGGCGCGCCGCCGACGTGAACCTGTTCGATAGCCTGGATCAATTCCGCCGGCGGCATATTTTTCAGCAGATAACCGCTCGCGCCTTTGCGCAAGGAATCAAAAATCAGGTCGCTCTCTTCGTAAGTCGTCAACATCAACACCTGGGTTTTCGGCTTCTGCTCCTTAAGCCGGGCGACGCATTCGATGCCGTTCATCCTGGGCAGGTTGATATCCATCAAGACGACGTCCGGTTCCTCAACCGGAATCTGGCGCAAGGCTTCTTCGCCGTTCGGATGCGCGCTGACGAAACGCAATGTCGGTGCGCGCCCGAGCAATTCCGTCAGGCTTTCGCGCGTGCCGCGGTTATCTTCAACGATGGAAACACGGATAGGCATTGATTGGTTTTTTTTCATAGTGCGTCGCTTTTCCCGTTTGCGCCATTGAACGAATGTTCAACCTGTTTTTTTTGCCAGGATAACCGGAGGACGACTTTGGTGCCGACTTCGGGGCGGCTCTCGATCAGGCAGGTGCCGCCGATGTCCGTCATGCGCTGTTTCATATTGCGCAAGCCGTCGGCCAGCGCGTCGTCCGGTACATTGTTGAAACCGCAGCCGTTGTCCTCCAGCGTCACCTCCAGAGATTGCTCCGTGCAACCGGCGCGCAACCAGACTTCCGAGGCGTGCGCGTGTTTGACGATGTTATGCAGCGCCTCTTTGATGACGAGAAAAAGATTGTGACGCAGGTCAGTGGAAAGTTCGCGCGCGGGAATCAGTTCAGGAAAATCCAGGCGGCAGCGCATGCCCGCAAGCCGCAGGTAATCCACGGCAAATTGCCCGGCGTAATCCAGCAGATGCGCGAGCGTGTCGTTGCGCGGATTGACGGCCCAGACAATTTCATCCAGCGATTTGATCGCCTGCCGCGCGGTGGTGGAAATTTTACCGACGCGTTCAGCGGCCTTGTCCGGCTCGCCGCGATCCTGTTGCGCCAACTCGCCGAGAAAAGCGATCTGCGTCAGATTTGCGCCGAGGTCGTCGTGGATGTCTTTCGCGATCCGCGCGCGTTCGCGCTGCAACGCGGCCTGCTGTTCCAGGAGACGCAATTGCCGGTGCAGTCGCTGGAACGAAACGTAGCGAACGATGGCCACGACCAGCAGGGTAAACGCTGCCAGCGCTGAAAACCGGAACCACCACGTCTGCCAGAAAAACGGCAACACGGTCAGGACGACCCGCGCGCCGGTTTTATTCCAGTCGCCATCGCTGTTGCACGCGGTCACTTCAAAGAGATAATCGCCGGCGGGAAGTCGCGGATATCTGGCCGTCCGCTGGGCACCCGCCTCAACCCAGTCATCATCAAAGCCATGGAGCCAGTAACGGAACTGAACATTTTCCGGCGCGTTGAAGCCAAGCGCGGCGAATTCAAATTCCAGACGGCGATGCTCCGGCGGGAGACGCAGTTTAATTTTTGACGAGGCGAGGTCAGGAATTTTATCGCCAACGTTTTTGTCATTCGGAAAAATCCCACCATAACGCGCCGCCACCCGGTCATCCACCGAAACGAGGGTGAGCAAAACCGGCGGTGACCCGGAATTTTCGTACAGTTTTCCCGGATCAATGACCACCAGCGCCGTCTGCATCGGAATCCACAACCGTCCATCAGCGCTATGCAAAACATCCGGCGAATCGCCGAACGTGCCCTGTAGACTGGGCAGACTTTCACTACGTCCGTAATGAACCGAACGCACCCGCAACGCGCGTCCGGCGACAAAGTCTTCCAGTTCCTGTTGACGCACCTTGAAGATGCCGCGATTGGCACCGAACCACAGCCAGCCGTGATCATCCGCTACGATGTGCGAAATGTAGTCGTCATAGAGTCCTTCATCCGAACTGATCTCGGTGTAATGTCCGTCTTTCAAACAACCCAGTCCCCAGCCGGCGTAACCGATCCACAACGCGCCGTCCGGCGTCGCACACAGGCAGCGGATAGAAGCCGGTTGCGGTGCCGGGCGCGGCGTGACATCCGTGATTTTATCGCCCGTGATACGATACAAATCACCTTTGGATGTGCCGCAGAAAATATTTCCCGCCGCGTCCCGGGCCATCGCACGGACGATCCGGCTGCCGGTCGGGATCGGGAACGCTTTCAATTCTCCGGCCCGTAAACGCAGAATGGCTCCGGGATCTTCCTGCCCGAGCCACAGATCGCCATTCGTCTCGACCAGCAGGGTGTGGATGGTTTTGCCGCGCAATAAAGAATTGTCGCCCCATTGAATGAACTGCCCGTCGCGCCGGCAGAAAAGTCCGTGCTGCCGGGTACCGATCCACACGGCCCCGGTCGTATCCGCCGCCACACAGGTCGCATCGCCGGGCCATTGACCGGTGACAGGAAGGGAATGCCACCGGCCGTCAATCCTCTGGACCAGCACCCCGTTCTGGGTCACCGCCCAGATCGTTCCATCCGGCGCTTCACAGATAGATTGCACGGAAGAAAACGGCAGCCCGGAATCCGTGTCCTCAAGGGCAATCACCCGTCGCCGGATCCGGTCGAGTCCACCGCCGAAAGTGCCCACCCAGATGCTGCCTTCATTATCCTCCGTCAGACTTAAAATCCGCTCGTGACTCGTCGGAATGATTTCAAAACCGGATTGGTCATGACGATACAAACCGCTGAACGAGGTACCGATCCAGACCGCGCCCTGATCGTCTTCGAATAAAACCGTCGGCGTGGTACCGCTGTTTTCCGGGTGAAATTCGCCGAACTTTTCAAGTTGGCCACGGCTGCCGTACTTAAAAAGTTCCGAGCCGCAACAAATCCAGACTCCACCATCGCGGGCAGCGGCCAAACGCATCGGCAATGGATCCAGCCGCTGCCGCGTATGAAAAATTCCCTGCTGCACGATGCCGACCTGACCGGCTTTGGCGAACCAGACACTGCCCTGATTGTCCGTCGTTAAAGCGCAAATGTCGTCGCCTTCAGGCAAACCATCACGCGTGGTAACGGCCATGACCTTGCCGTTTTTTATCTCGAAGACCGCTCCCCCGCGATACGCGATCCACAACCCGCCCTCGCCATCCTCAACGAGATTATCCGGAATCAATTTCGGCAGGCCGTCAACGTAGGCGCGCGACGACAAACCGTTCAGCTCAACGACCGCGCCACGATCCATCGCCAGCCACAATGCACCCTGTCGTCCGCGCAGCATGGTGATGATGCCGTGGTTCGGCAGGTCGATCAGATTGTTCAGCGGAAAATTTTCAAAGCGAAGTCCGTCAAAACGCGCCAGCCCCGTCGGCGTGCCGATCCAAAGATAACCATCCGGCGTTTGGGCGATGCCCGCCACGCTATTGTCCGGCAAACCATCATCCGTCTGCCAGGAACGCGCGAGCCAGCCGGTGTTAGTTCCGGCGGCAAAAACCGTTGCCGCCGCAAAAAAAAGGCATGCCGCAAAAAAAGTCCCGAAGCTTCGGTTTACCCAGGTGGACACAAGTGAATGGTAACATCCCGCATCGCCTAATCAAGCCGGGCGGATCAACGGTTCGCCTGCAACGATGACTCGCCGGGCTTCAAAAACACGACGTACATGTTGCACGACTTGAGTTCGCGGTTTTCAGTATTAGACCCGAGCGTGAGGCTTTCTCCGCTTTGAACCCGGCGCAGGAAAATATTCATCGGCTGACCGTTCACAATCAAAGACAGATGTGTCGGTTGAAATTGTTGCTGCAACCAGACCGGCGCCGGCAAACGGGAATCATGCGCCACATACACCAGCCCATCGGCATTCATCGCAAAATTCAGCAGGTCCACCGCGCTATAAAGTTTGTCCGCATTGGCCGTCTGCACCCAATCGCTGCCTTCCAGCGACGGCGGCAAATCATTAAAAACAAAATCGCGGTCGGCATAAATCTTCGCGCCGTCCTTCGCTTCCTTTTGCACACAAACCGTCGCGGTCGGGCCGGAATAAGAAAACGCCGCCAGAAAACGGCCAGTCTCGTTTTTTATTTTCGCGCCGGCCGGACTTTGCGTGTCAGCGAACGCCAGCGAATCCAGGATTCCGGGACGCGGCAGGGGCGGCATCTGCAAGGCGTAGCCGTTTTGCGTCGCAAAATTTTCGCTGGCGATCGTCAGGGACGCCGGCTTGAGATTGCCGCAATGCGCCGTGACCCGGATGATTCCCGGCACATCCGTGGAACGCACGACCACGCGGTTGATGCCGCATTCGAGGTCCAGAAATTTATTATTAATGGAATTCGTTTTGCCGCTGTTGTAACCGCCGCGCCAGACGCCGGGGCCGCTGAGGTCAAAATCGGCGCGTTGCTGAAAGGTCGGACAGCGTTCGCCATTTGCGTCCACGGCCTCGACATCAATCAGTGCGACATCTGAACCGTCGGCCTGCAAACCGGCGGGGCCAACTACCGGCGTGAGTTTCAACGCCACCGGTTCGCCGACGGTATGTTTGCTTTCGGAAATGATGGGCTGACCGTTTTTGTAACCGACGGCTTTGATCTCGCCGGATTCCCACGCGACATTTTCAAAGGTGAAAAGGTAATCGTCCGAAATTTTTCCATGGCCCAGCGATTTTCCGTTCACAAACAATTCCACGTCGCCGCAGTTGGACGCGACGTAAACGGTCTTTTTTGTTCCGGCAGAATAATTCCAGTGGCCGATGATGTGGATTTGCGGATCGCTGCGGAACATCGCCTGACAAACATAATAGGCTTCTTTCGGCAGACGCTCGCCATCCACTTCGCCACTGGCGCGCGTGACTTCCGCTGCGTCACGACCGCCGCTGGTCGAATCGGAAAAAATCCAGTTGGCCCCGCCCGAATGATTGGACGCGCCCACTTTGCTGACGTATCGGAAAACTTCATCCGCCGCGTATTGTTCTGAAGTCAGAACGTAATCCGATTTTCCTTTTGCCTCAGCATAACCAAAATCCGGCGGCGAAAGATCATCCCACACGCGGCGCGGCGATTCTTCACGGTCATATTCGCCTTCGACGACCGGCAGGCGGGAAATCTCATGGCCGCCCTCCGTGCCGATGCAGACATCCATGAATTTTCCGTCCGTCGCATCGGCACGGCGCATCGCGTAGGCACGTCCGCCGTGCGGATCATATTCATCCAGGTAACTGCGCAATTCCTTGACGTGCGCGAGGGAAATTTTCTGATTACCGCCTTCCCAGATCATGATGGAAGGATGGTTGCGAAAATAAATCAGCATGTCGCGCCATGCCAACGCGCGCAGTTTCCACGCGGCGCCAAC
>Ga0206804_10100_pt1 | contig 25620 bp, 21 predicted proteins | sample Alteio_BWOrgCont_62_FD_152888 | JGI IMG/M metagenome (GOLD analysis project Ga0206804, IMG submission 152888) | Enriched cells from forest soil in Barre Woods Harvard Forest LTER site, Petersham, Massachusetts, United States -... | ecosystem: Environmental > Terrestrial > Soil > Temperate forest >... | reverse complement strand
TCGAGACCCCCTGGATCGCGATTGTCGACGAAAAGAGCCAGAATTCCGAGACCGATGATCGCCAAACAAAAGCTGACCACGAATACCGCGTCAAAGGCTCTCGACGCATGGGACAAGACCAGAAAGGCCACGCCAGGACCGACGACCGCGCCTACCGCATCCAGCGCTCGATGGACACCAAAGGATGCACCCAAATTCTTCTTGTCGCTATAAAGCGAGATCAATGCATCGCGCGGAGCGGTGCGTATCCCCTTGCCGGTCCGGTCGATCGCGATCAGAGCCGCCACAAGCTCCCAGGAACGCCCGATAACCATAAATGCCGGTTTGCAAAGGGCGGACAGACCATAACCAATGAGCGCTATTTCTTTGTGTTTTCGCCAACGATCGGCGAGAAATCCGGACGCGATCCGCGACAGCGCCGTCACCCCTTGGTATAAGCCGTCTACGAAGCCAAACTGGACAGGTGTTAACCCGAGTTGTGCAATAAAGTACATGGGGAGAATGCTGCTCACCATTTCTGAGGAGATGTCCGTGAAAAGACTGGTAAATCCCAAACACCAGACGGTGGGGCTTACTTTCTTCGGACCGCTCTGCAGCGCGCTTGGCCGCCTGATCCAGTCGAGAACGTACATGCCTTCTGATATAGCAGGAGCCCGACCATTCCGCTACCCATAATTCAAACCATACGCCGCCTTCACCCTGAGACGCAGAAAGGGCCCAACGCTTCTTGGGCTATCAGGCCTATCAAATAAATGAGCATTTTTTTAACTGGCACGTAACATACACCTATTACTATTAATTGGCTCTATTTTTATATCGATTATGAAACCTTGGCGATCCTTTATTTCGGTTCTATTGATTACCTGCTTGATGGCGCAGACGACTACACCCGCCATGAGCTTGGGGCCCAAAACAGAAGCCTCGATGGATGTCGCATGGCCCGTTGATTCGTCGAGATTTGCTTCCGAGGCACTCGATGCCCGACCCTTTTGGATCAATTCGGCAAAGTTCTTTCTAGCCGCTGGACGGGGGGTGCGTGCGGGCGCGATCCGGGGCGTCTCCCAGGCAAGCTGGCGGGACATCGCCGAAAATACTCTCACGCTGCTTGCCGTCTATCATTTCGCGGGGATGGCCCTGCGCCATTTCGGGATCGAGCTGCCCGGCGCGGAGCTTTTCTCGGGGATTTCCTGGACGGTGGTTCTGCCCTTTCGCGCAGCCCCGCGCCTGCGCAGCGCAGCGACGGATGCTGATCTGTTCGCCTTGCTCGGCCCCGGCGCCGTACGCGAACGAATCCGCGCGGAGGCTTGGGCGGTGAACCAGATAGATCAGTTGCGCAGCAGCCTTCCGGAAAACAGCGCCTCCAACATCAACATCGAGGAAGCGGTGGATCTCGCCTTGGCGCAGAAGGGCTGGGAAGAATTCGATTTTAAAGCCTGGCGTGAACGCCTGCAGAGCCAGCTCAGGGGAAGCGCCGTCACCTCTGGACGGAACCTCCGCCTTATTTTCCTGCCGCCGTCGCAATCGTCTTATTTTTTTGGAACCTTCGAGCATCCGTCCCCTGTCCTAATCCAGGAATGGTCCAAGGAGGAAACCGCGGTCATCATCTCGCTGCCAATGATCGAAGACTTGGACTCTTTGGTGGACGATGACGCCGAAATGGCCGCCGCCATCATCGAACAGGCACGCCGCACCCTGGACGGCGCCGTCGTAACTCCTTCGGCTGAAATCCAGACGGCGCTGGGCATTTTTGCTTCGCAAGTCGCGCCCGCCCGTGGCGCACGAGCCGAGCCGGACGAAGGAACCGCCGGCGCACCGCCCCTGAACTCGGTCGAACGGCAGCGTCTGGCCGCGTTGACCTCCGGCGTGCGCGTTGTTTCCGCCGCCGCCTCCGACTGGATGAGCTATCCTCCCGTCACGCTTAAAACGCGTCCTTCAAAGAAAAGCGGCGCGGATTGGTTCCGGGAAACTGTGCTTGCGTTCAGCGTGGAAGCCGCGCGCGCCGGAAAACACAAAGTCCCATCCACATACGAGGAGGCGATCCAGGAATGGCGCATGGACCTCGCGCACTTTCCATTCGACAAAGAACGATGCGCCTACAACCACGAAATTGAATGGGGCTTTAATTTTTACAACGCAGAGCTCAAGAAGCGCATCCAGCTGGGTCCCGATGAAATTGTGAAATTCGGCTTTCTCACGCGCACGGAACGCGACGAACACCAGGAGCAGTATCGGCTCGCACGACGGAATATGAACGACCAGGTGCCTTTCCTACAGTCCGATCTGCTGTTCCTGCGCTATCCCGAAAATGTGGAAGCGCTGCTCCGTTCATCACTCTCCACGGAAGACAAACTACAGGCGCAGGCCTTCGCGCGGATCTCAGCGCGTCCCGGCTATTACCGCCTGGTAAATGTCTTTGACCAAGAGATCCAGCTTCCTGGCCGGAAAGTCGCGGTGTCATGGGACGCGCTAATGCGCATCATGGCGATGGCGCGAGAGCTGGAACGACATCCGCATCTGAACCTCCGCCTTCCCCGCAGCGTGCGCAGCGAAGGAGAACATATCCGTCTTGGCATCGCGCAGGCCGTCCAGATGGCGCAACGCGGCGACTCGAGCGGCTGGCGGCGCATCGCGAGTCGCTACTCAGCCTGGATTGCCAACGGTGCCCCTTTCACGATCTGGATGGGTGCGATGCTGCAGTTTGCCTCGTCGGTGAACCGCAACCGCTTTTCGCCGGGGAAATCGATGAATCTCGTGCGGCGCATCGGAACTTTTGCCGACGGACCCGCTCTGGCCGCGCGAGCTTTGTTCAACGCACGCTCGGTTTTCGAGCCGCTCGGCCTCAATTTCAAGAAGGTAAAGATCTTCAGTTTCGACTTCGTGGCGGAGATGCTCTCCGCCGGCCGTGCAGCCATGCCAGTCGGCTCCTATCATCCAACGGCGGCCGACCTCCTGCAGCGTCATTTCCCGGTGAAGGATGGGTCACTGGATATGGCGCTGACGGGCATCTTCGGAACGATCGAACCGGAAACCGCGGAAGGCGAGGCGATACCCCCAGACGAAGGCCAGCGGAAGGCACATCTGTTGGTTGAGATGAACCGCATACTGTCCGAGCGCGGCTATCTCGTGCTGACCGTCAAAAACCGCGCGCTCCCGGAAGAAACTCAGAAGGCGATAGAGCGCTTCGGGTTCCAAGTCGTAACTGGCCCGAACCCGCGCCTGAGGTACAGCACGGGCCTGCTCGAGAAACTGACCAACGGCAACCGCGACCAGATCAATAAGCTCAATCAACAGCTCGCGGGAGCATCCTGTCTTGTTGCCGTCAAAACGCGGGAGCTGGCGGACTCAGACGCCGCGCTGCAGAAGGACCCGACACTGCTGGAGGCGCTTCGCTACTCTGACCACGCAACACCAGTCGAGGTTCAACAGGCGAGGCGCGCGTCGCAGGCACGGGGTGATTCGCGCGAAATAGCGCTGACTAATCTGGATTATTCCGGTCTGATGCTCTCCGATATTCCGCAAGACATGATCCGTCGATCGGAAATGGCGGCGGATGACGAACTGGCGACGTTTGAGCATTTTCTGGATTGCCTGGTGTATTTCAACGATCAGCTGTCACCGGTTGATCAGGACCGGATGAAACGGATGCTGGCGCTCTGGTCAGATCGGGGTGTCGAGGAATTCCCAACAGAGCTGGTGCAGTGGGTGCTGGACCGGGTGAAAGGTCAGCCGTTCCGCACGCCAAAACCGAAGGACGACGCGACAGTTCAGACCAAATCAACGCTACCCAGCCATCGCCGACTCCGGGCGGACGTTCCGCGGACTTCTTCGCTGCGGCCGACACTCTGGGACCGATTTCTGCGCGAAGAGGCGGCGAGACTGGACGCAGATGATGGCGAGTTCCCCACACGTCTGCGTCAGCGCCGCGCTGTGATCGTCGAAACCGTAGCACCTGTTTCCGCCGGCACTTCGGACGGCCTGTCCGCCGGAACGCCAGCCGAGGCAGGGCCGCAGCTTGTGCCCCCGACGCCCTCTCGAACGTCGAAACCCACGCCGGAGCCAACCCGAAAAAAACAACCGAAAGTAGTGGCGATGCCGCCGCGAGCACCGGATTACGCGCGTCTGCAGCAGCGTCTGCAGGAAATCCTCATGCCGATCAAAGACAACGCTTACCTCACGCAGTCCATGTATAACCAACTCACCTCGACTCTGGAAGCAGAGCTGGGGCGCCCGATGCCAGCGACGGTTCTGGAGGCGGGACGCGCGGCCCTTGGTTTTCACGCAACAAATGCGGAGAGCATCGAGACCTTCTCGCACTTTATCTGGACGCTCAACAACGATTACAATCGCTTCAGCGGCTTTATCATCGACCCCGGGCCGCTGTGGCATCCGGATCAGGATCGGGAGCCCGCGCTGCGGCTCATGCATTGGTCTGTCGGCGCGCCTCGCGCGGTGACGAAGTTCCAGCTTGGCGATCATCTCGAAACCTATCATTATCGGATCGAGGAAGCCCTCCCCTGGCGCGACAGCGTCATGGCGTACTCATCTCTGAGTTTCGGATCCGTTCTCCAGACGGACATGATCCGAGCGATGTTCGAGAACCAGTTCGCGCACTTTCAGAAGGTGATGACCGCGGTCCATCAAGGCCGGGAGCCGAACGCCGACCCGCGCAAAGCGCAGATCGACCGATATCTGGCGCAGTGGGCGAGAAAAGCCTTTCCGCGCGTCCGGACACCCGCGCAATTTGCCGATCAGCTGGCGGCCGTCGCGGAATCGTCGATCATCATGATCCATGCCGGTTGGGAACTGGGCGAAGAAGCCTGGACAGAGGACCCCGGTCTCATCATCCGGGGGGTGGATGTCGAATCCCGTCTCGCAGTCGACCACCTCCGCGCTTTTGTGGGATTTGCCAAACGCTACCTGCGTCAGCCATTGGATAAACTGGATGCCGTCAACAATACTGGCGGCAGTGAACTTCAGGGACAGCTCGCGTATCTGGAATTGCGCGGTTACATGAGCGCCTTCGGAACCTTGAACGCAATCCTAGATGAACGCAGCGTGACGCCGCTCGTGGCCACCCGCTTGCAGAACTTCCTTATCGCCGAACGGGAAAAAAGAGAGGAACGATCGGATTTGGGCGATGTGCGCTTTCTCTGCCTCCTTGCGCATGCCGTGGGAGTGCCGGCGGATTGGCACGACCTGCTGTTCAACCGCGAAGGAACGTATTTAACAGCGATAGCGGTCAGCGACCGGCTGCTGGCGATGGACGAAACCGAGATCCGAAAACTTTTGCGCCGCGCGCGCAATACGACGTACAAGATCGCGCTGCACCGGAGCGGCACAAAAATTGAGATCGAACCGACCCCGGAGGAGGTTGACGAAGATCCGCTGGCGGCCTTGCCCGATGGGGAGAATACGGTCGAGTCAACCGAATCGCCGGGAGCCACTGGAACCGCCGAATCAGCGCTTCCGGAGCAGGTCGCCGTGGCCGTACGGGCCATTCAGGAAGTGATTAAGGTGCCGAAGCAAAAAAACGCGATCACCGCGGAGCTCGTGGAACAATGGGCGCGGAACCCGGACCGGGAGTACGCGTGGCGTCAGACTTCACGGCTGAAAATCTCCATCCCGAAGGAGCCATTCCTCAAGATCCTCGATAGTCTCGGACTGCGCGAAACTTCCGATCCTGGCGCGCGCGGTCCTACCGGCCGGTTGAGTGCCAATGTTCAATCGGCGCTGTCGCACTTCGTCCGAATGAGCTTCCAGAAAGCGTTTATCGATAAAGAAACCTGGCAAAAGATGCGTGCGGCGCTCGTGCGAGCGCTGGGAAATGCCGGGGACCTTGCGGTCCTCGACCGGAAGGCTGCGGCGCTTTCAGCGCCGCTGGACCAGCCAGGGCATCGCCGCTATCAGGATCTTTTCGATTTCCTAAGCGAGCTGAACCACGGATGGCTGATGGAGCATGGGACGGTGATTTATGCCTATGGTAACATCAACCCCTATGATACCCGTGTCGGTTGGACCACCAGTGTGCTGTCCTTCAATCCGGCTCTGACGCGCTGGTACGATGTAATTCCGCTCGGAAAGCGCTACGCTCTGAACCGAATCACCAGTGCCTCGGACAGCACTGAATCGCCCGCCGTCGGCACGGGATACGCCGATGCATTCCTGCTGCCGATGAACTGGCCACGCTCTAGAACAAAGCAATTGGAGGGGCTGCGGGAGAAGCGCAAGGCCTGGCACGACCGCCAGCGGGAAATCACCTACGTTCCCGAAGAAGACGACAATGGAATGTCAGCCGCCTGGGATGAAAAAGCCTTCGGGGAGGCCCCGACGGCCGCGGACCTGGAGGAGATGGACACTGAAAAATATTCCCTGGAGCATCTGGTTGGCGGAGCGCTGCGCATGAAGACAGATGCGACTTATGCCCGGAATCCCGATCGGCAGGCCACGCTGGACGCGGAAACACCGGCCATGGTCGAAGGGTACATGATCCTTCTGCTGCGGGATTTCACGATTCGAGGGTCCGTCATTCGTGAGCTCTGGCGCGACGCCAAACGCCGCATGACCTTCCAGGTGAAAGAAGTCGATCACGGGCTGGCCTCGGCCGCCTGGGGGGCGTACCGCGCCCTTTTTGTCGCGCGGTATTCCCGGAATGCGGCGCGCGCTTTCCGATGGCATTTCAACGATGATCTCATCAAAGACGCTGAGGATAAGATCAGATTTGATGAATTAGTGCTTTATTACCTGCTTGGGCGGCAGTTAAAAGTGTTAAAGAATGTCCCGTTCTCACAGTTCGCGAAAAGCGGATGGGTAAAGCCATATCTCCGTGAAATCAGCCAGAAAATGTTGGCAATCGACGACCAGAGCCTGCGGGACCTAGCGACGGCTACGATTGATGCAAATTTCAAAATACGGGTTGATTTGGACCAGGAACATCAGCGCATCACGATCCACGAGAAGGAGGGCCTCGGACAAAAATTCCTTGGCTTATTCCTGCGCCGCGGCAGCCGCACCGTGGTAGCGTTCTTCCTAGCCCTATCGGCCTTTCATCACATTCCCTCCTACAATCGTCTTCTCTCCAGCCATGCCTAGTTTCTCAGCCACATTAGGATATTGGCGCCGTGATGTCTCGCTTGACGATTCCCATACCCAATTTCCATAGCATTTCTGATAGCTATCGACTGAGAAATTCGATAAAATGCACTTGTTTATGACTTTTTCGAATCCACGGTGTTCATCTGCTGAAATGAATTTTCAAGAACAAAAAGTTAAATCAATGCGATATCACATAATTTCTTACGGCTGTCCGTTGGAAATTGAAAGTAAACCAAACCGACCCTCACGATGAAAACCTAGAACGCGTTGAATTTGAATGAGCCAACCGATCGTATCTGATGAAGTTCCGGCCTATGGGCCCGAACTGGAAGGTTTTTCGTACCCCTACCCGGTGCTGAATTTCGAGTTCGTCAGCCAGGGAATACCGCTGCACATGGCGTATATGGACGTTAAACCCAAGACGCCAAACGGACGCGTCATTATCCTGTTGCATGGAAAGAATTACGTGGCGGCGACCTGGCAAGGCACTATCGCGGTGCTCTCCGATGCGGGCTATCGCGTCATTGCTCCCGACCAAATCGGCTTTGGCAAATCGACCAAACCCACGCACTATCAATACACCTTTCAACAGCTTGCCGGGAACACCCACGCGCTTCTGGCTTCGCTCGGCATCTCTCGCATTACCGTCATCGGGCATTCGACGGGCGGCATGCTCGGGGTACGCTACGCGCTGATGTACCCTCACCAAGTCGACCGGCTCGCGCTCGTTGGTCCAATTGGCCTCGAGGACTGGAAGGCCAAGGGTGTACCCTGGCAGAGCGTCGATGTGTTGTACCAACAGGAACTGCAGACGACCGCTGATCGCATACGAGAATACGAGCGCACCACCTATTATGCGGGCACGTGGAAGCCGGAATATGAAAAGTGGGTGCAGATGCTGGCTGGATTATACCGGGGTCCGGGACGGGAGCTGTACGCATGGAATGCGGCACTCCTCTCGGACATGATCTACTCGCAGCCGGTGCTTTATGAGTTTGGAGACTTGCGAATACCGGTTCTCTTGGTGATCGGCGACAAGGATACGACGGCCTTTGGCAAAGAGGCGGCGCCGCCCGCGGTACGCGCGACTCTGGGCAATTATCCTAAGCTGGGAAAGGAAGCCGCGAGTCGCATCCCGAACGTGCGTCTGATCGAATACCCTGATCTGGGACATTCGCCGCAAATTCAAGCGCCCGAGGTCTTCCACAAGGCGCTGCTCGACTGGTTGGGGTCATGATCACAGTAGAGCGGCGCGGACCGATAGTGCTCATCGGCATTCATCGTCCGCAGATGTTCAACCATATCGACCCGGAAACATTTTACGGTTTAGCTAAGGCCTACTACGATTTCGATCAGGACCCCACTCTCCGGGCGGCGGTCCTCTTTGGTCACGGCGAGAATTTCTCCCGCGGGAACGACGTTGACGCCTTTTCCGCTCTTGCCAAAATCGGGAAGTCTTTAACACTGGGTGAGGGTCAACTCGATCCTCTCGGGAGGGCGCAAAAGCTCTCAAAACCTCTTGTCGTTGTGGTGCACGGCGACACCTGGAACATGGGTCATGAACTCCATCTTGTCGCTGACATTCGAATTGCGAGCGCCGACGTGCGGTACGCCCAGACCGAAAACGCGTATGGCCGTGTCCCGGGTGTCGCGCCGATCCGCCTTGTTAAAGAGGCCGGCTGGGCCAATGCCATGCGATACCTGCTCACGGGGGATCATTGGGACGCGCAAACGGCATATCGAATGGGCATCGTTCAGGAGATTGCTCCCAACAAGGATGCGGCCCTCAAAATGGGCATCGACATCGCCAACAGGATCGCCGCCTGCGGACCATATGGCATCAAGGCCACGTTGGCCGCTGCACATTTGGCGATCAATGACTCGGCGGACGTCACTGCTTATGCAAAACTCGAGGCCGAATACGTGAAACTTTTCGGGTCGGAGGATTTTCTCGAGGAAAGCAAGGCTGAAGCCGAAAACCGGCCTCCCATCTTCCGCGGTTGATAAAAATCACAACAAAAATTAAAACCTCAGGCCTTGCGGCTTTCGGCATGCCCCAGCAACTGCTGTTCCCAAAGGAACGAGGTGCCGGTGCTGCCGTGGTGTTCGATGACGATCTGAGCGAACCCCGGCACCGTTTGCTCTCGCGCCCAATCGCGCTGCCATTCGGCGGAAAGGACGTTCCAGGTTAACGGTACGGCGCCGGCCTGAATCATCCGTCGGACGGCCATCTCATGGGCTTCCAGACTTACGCCACCTGAAGCATCCGTGACAAAATAAACCTCGTAACCTTCACCGAGCGCCTGGATGACCGGGAATGCAAGACAAATTTCGGTCCAGAGCGCGGCCATCACTAATTTCTTCCGGCCGGTTTTCGCGGCCCAGCCTGACACGCGCTTGTCTTCCCAGGAATTAATGAAGGTACGGTTAATGGGCTTTTGTTCCGGGAAAACGTCCTGGAGCTGTTTGAGAATATACCCGCCGCGCTCCTCCGTAACGGTCGTCAAAAGAGTCGGAACCTTATACAGCTTCGCGGTCTTAGCCAGGCCCACGACATTGTTGATGATGGTTTGCGGGTTGTGGCTCTTCATCCCCGCAAATTGGAAGGGCTGGTGGTCAATCAGGATCAGGGCGGAGTTGTCCGGTGTCAATAACGCATCGATTCCAACCTTGCTTGGATCAATTCCATTTTTCATCTTGAATCTCCTTATATTTATCGAATTAAGAGCCTTTAATCGTTGAGGATTTTAATCGGATTCTAAAGCAAGCAGCATTTGCGTGGGAAATACTTTGTTGGCATCGTGACTATACGAAAAAGGTATTCTAAAAGAATGGAACTCCGCCACCTCCGTTACTTTGTCGCTGTTGCCGAGGAACAGAATGTCACCCGAGCAGCGGTACGTCTTCACGTATCGCAACCTCCTTTGAGTAGGCAAATCAGCGATTTGGAGAGCGAGATTGGGGTAAAGCTTTTTGATCGAAGCGCCAAGGCCGTCCGTCTTACGGAGGCAGGCCGGATATTCCTTGTGGAGGTCCGGAGCGTCCTGCAGCGCGCCGACGAAGCTGTCGAGTTAATCAAGACCGTTGCTCGCGGCAAGCGAGGACAGATCCACGTGGGTTATTCGGCGACGCCCACGACCGAGATACTTCCTCGAATCCTGCGATTATTTCAACAGACACATCCGCAGATCCGTGTTGATCTTCGTGAAATGTCGACCCAGGGCATGTTGTTTGGGTTGCGCGAGCGCACATTGGATGCGGCACTGATCGTTTCCATTTCGCCGCACGATTTCTTAGGTTTGACTGTTCAGGAATTGGGCCGATATCCGGTCCGAGTCGCTACGAGGAGGAAACACAGGTTTGTTCAGTGGCGCGAAGTGCCCATGCGTGAGATCGCCAACGAGCCTCTTGTCACTTACTCTCAAAAGGAATTTCCCGAGGCTCGCGCTGGGCTGTTAAAGATATTGTTGCCGTACACCCGTTCGCCAAATATTGTCGAGGAGTACAACAGCCCCATGAGCCTGATTGCAGGCATCGAGGCAGGGCGAGGCGTGGCGCTGGATTTTCAAAGTCTGTCGCTGATCGCGGGTGACCGTCTGACGTTGCGTCCCGTCAGTCCCGCACCGCCGCCGCTGCCCATCGCCATAGCCCACCGTACGGATGAAATTTCCGAAGCCACGACGGCTTTCGTGGCTGCCGTCAGAGCCGTGAAGACGAAGCAGTCCCCCATACCCTCTTTGACAGCGTAAATTAAGCCATGGCCTCAAGCGGATAGTGGCGTTCCTTCCAATCCTCAATGCCTCGCGTCAGCGCCCACGCATTCGTCACGCCCTTTCGTTGCAGGAGCATGGCGGCTTTCGCGCTGGACACCTCGTTGGGACAATCGCAAAAAAGAACGACGTCCCGCCCAGCCGGCAGAACAGCGGCGCCCTTCTCGAAACTTTGAAGAGGTATTTTTAGAGCGCCGGGGATGCTGTAGGGAAACGCCTTGATCTGCAGCGGCGTGCGAAGATCGATGATGACAGGCGCCAGCCCGGCGTCGATGCGCCGCTTGAGCTCCTCCGCCGCCAGGCGCGTGCTGGGAAGACGTCGAAGGAATTGGCGCCGCCGGTACACCTTCACGAAGACATAAAGCGCTAATCCGGCCACAAGAATAACTATGAGCGCACGTCCCACCGAAGCCGCTGTAGCGAGAAGGCCGTCGGCTTGATCGCTGAAAACGTAACCGAGCCCCATGAAGACGCCGATGTAGAGAACTGTTCCCAAAGCGTCATACCAAAGAAACGTGCCTGTCCCCACGCCCGCGACAGCGGCTAACGGACGGATCACGGTGCCGATCCCGGGAAGAAATTTGGCAAAAATCAGAGAGGGCGAACCCCATTTGAGAAATCGTTCTTCGGTGTCCCGCGCGCACGAGTCCGGCTCCAGGGTCATTCGGCAAAGGAGTTTCAGGACTTGTTGCCCACGCCACCGGCCAAGCCAATACCAGAATAAATCTCCCAAGAGTGATCCAGCCACAGCCAATCCGAAAATCGTCGGTCCGTGGTGAAGATCTCCGGCACCCACCGCTACCCCCGCCGCAACAAAGACGGGCGTGGCCGGCAGAGGCAGGCCGCTCTGCTCGAGCAAGGCGGCCCCAAAGACGACGCTGCGCCCATAATGATGAAGAAAATGAGTGACGCCGTGCATGGTGAACTATCCTACTACAGATTATTTGACGGAAGCTGCGAGTTCTTTGCGAATGACTGGGGCGACTTTTATGCCGAGGAGTTCGATAGCATGTTTCATCTCGGGGTGAGGCAAGAGAACGTTTGTCATCTGAAAGGTCACTCGATCTAACCCACCCAGTGTTTCATTGATGTGTAAAAGTTTTTCGGCCACGCGCTCCGGATCGCCAATCACGTAAGCACCTTCAGGGCCCATCGTCGTTTCAAACTGAGCTCGCGAGACGCGGCCCCAGCCGCGTTCAGCGCCAATCTTCGTAAACATCCGCTCGTAACCTGGATAAAAATCGTCGGCCGCCTGTCGGGTGGTGTCGCCGACAAAACCGAAAAGATGGACACCCACCTTCAGTTGTTCGGGTTTATAACCCGCCTTGGCACCGGCATGGCGATAGAGCTCAATCAAGGGACGAAAGCGGGCCGGTTGGCCGCCGATAATCGCTACCATCAACGGCAAGCCGAGTAAGCCTGTGCGCACGAAGGACTCCGGGGTGCCGCCCACGCCAATCCAAAGCGGCAGCGGATTTTGAACGGGGCGGGGGTAAACGCCTTGGCCGGTAAGCGGAGGTCTGTGGCGTCCTTGCCAGGTCACATGCTCCTCCTTGCGCAGCGCCAAGAGCAAATCCAGCTTTTGTTCAAAGAGGTCATCGTAATCCTGGAGCTCGAGCCCGAAGAGCGGATAGGCTTCCGTGAAGGAGCCGCGGCCGACTACAATTTCAGCACGGCCATTGGAAAGAAGATCGAGCGTGGCATAGCCTTGAAAGACACGCACGGGATCGGCCGCGCTTAAAACCGTCACTGCACTGGTAAGGCGAATATTTTTAGTCCGTGTCGCGGCGCCCGCAAGAATTACGACCGGCGCCGAATCTAGATATTCCGCGCGATGGTGCTCTCCCACGCCGAAGGTATCGAGTCCCACCTGATCGGCGAGCTCAATTTCTTCGATGAGATTGCGCAGCCGCTCAGCCGGACTCAATGTCCCGCCGGTCTTGGGATCAGAAACCACCGCCGCAAAACTATCGATTCCAATTTCCATAACGCCCTCGGTGAAAGATTATATATGCCACCGAAGTCCTTGCAAAATACAAGCACCTCCAAAAGATCAAGCGCTTCTGAATTCCCGATAGCTATCGACTGTGAAATTCGATAAAATGCATGCGTTATGACTTCTTTGAATCCGCTGTATTCACTGCTAAATTTGCTCATATCGCATCTATAAATAAATGAAATACCACTTAATCACATACGGTTGGCCATACGGAGTTGATTGTACGCGTCGCCCAAACGCTCTCCCAAGCTGCCGACCGGTTGTCCGGGCTCTTTTTCAAGGGTCATGATTCCAGCTCTTCAAGGTGCTAAAATTGTGGCGGTGACAGGATGCCTCTAAAGCTTCGAGTTTATTTAGATACCTCCGTTTTTAGCGCATATTTGGATGAGCGCTCTCCGGAGCGACAAGCTGAAACAGTAGAATTCTGGAAGCGGCTTCATCAGTATGAGCTATCAACGTCGGAATTGGCGCGCGAGGAGCTTGCAAGGACACCGGATCCTGTTCATCGCGATAAACTCTTGAAACTGTTGGAAGGATTCACTTTGTTGAAAATTGATTCTGAAATGAAGGAGTTGGCCCAACATTACATCGACGGCGACATCTTCTTGCCGACAATGGCCGACGACGCCTTGCACGTCGCAGCATCGGTGCTATCCCGTCAAAACATCTTGCTATCTTGGAATTTCAAGCACCTCGTCAATCGCCGGCGGCGGGCGTTGGTCAATCAACTGAATACGGCACGAGGGTTGCCGACGATAGAGATCGTAGCCCCGCCAGAAATTTAAGGAGGGAAAATCATGCGTTACTTTGATTATGAAGCGGTTGCACGAGAAGCGAAGGTTCCGGCGGATAAGCTAAAGCTTTTGGCCAAGGTGGTCCGTGAAGAATTTCCTACTGACGACATGATGTATGAACTGCATCTCATGCGGGTTTGTTCAGCTATTAAGGACGGTTACGTCAGCCTCGAAGAAGCTCTCCATCCCCGCAAAGCTGCTTAATACGCCTAATTTGAGGAGGGAAATTGGTCGTTGACTGGCAGCTTGCAACAGAAATAGCAGCTCCCACTCTCGCACTATTTGTTGGGGCTGGCCTGGATCGATGGCTTGAGAGAAAGCCGAAACTGGTCACTTATTACGGCCATGTCTCCTCGTTCACTTTGCAGAACCAGAACCCAGGACAGTCAAATATTGCTCTACACACGCATAGCGTTGTCATTCGAAACACCGGTAAACGAGCCGCCGAAAATGTCCGGATCGCCCACAATGTTTTGCCGCCAAACGTCCAAATTTTCCCGGCCATGGAATCCAGGACCGTAAATCTCCCGGGCGGGGGTGGTGAAATCATTATTCCTCGCTTAATCCCTGACGAACAGATAACAATTTCCTACCTTTATTTTCCTCCTCTGCTTTGGAACCAAATAAACACCAATGTCCGATCAGACTCGGGATTCGCAAAAGTGCTTCATGTTTTACCCACCCCTCAGCTGTCGAAATCGGTTATCAGAATCCTTTGGGGGCTGATTGTCCTTGGTTCCATAACTCTTATCTATCTTCTGATTAAGACCGGTATTTGGTTTTATCGCCGATAGCCTCCCGCTGAAAGTCGCACGCTAAAAATCCACTTGCAATAATTCAATTTTACCGTCATAAATGCGATGATGCCGCCAACGTGGGCGGCGCGGGCGGAAAAAGAAGAATGGCTAGTCCTGAATCAGTCAATTGGTCCGGCAGAGTAAACGTGCGGCGAGCATGGGCGATTATCGCTTTCATTGCATTCGCGCTTGTCGGAGGATTTCTTTGGAAGGTCAACGGCGGTAGCATGGCAACACCTATTCAACACAGGCTTAATGATTGGATTCCGCTGATACTTCCATTTGTTTTCATATTCATCTTCGCATGGGCCTCGAATTGGCGATCACGCCTCTATGGCGGGAAGCTCGGGGTCGATGTCCGCTCAGATAATCCTGGTTTTAGCGAGGCGAAGCGACTGAAACGTCGTGAAATGACACTCGCCATAATCTTTTTTACAGTTTTGGCAGGGCTTGCTGCTGTGGCCCGCGTTTTTCATTGGTGAGCGTGATCAGTTCCGGCGGCGCGGGTGGGTAACTAGCGTAAAAGGATTTTATGAAGCGGAACCCTTTAGAGATTGAACATTCAGTATTGATGGCTAGGACTGCTCTGGCATGCCTCATGGAGAAAGAGCGGCAATGGCTAACGATTCGCAAAATAGATTTATCGGAGGACGATTTCAGGAAGCACCCCGTAGATGGTGGGCGAGACGTGTATTGGTTTTTAATGCTCTTTAGTCACCATGACGATCACCCCCGTTACGGTCAACGTCATTGCTCTGTTCAGTTTTTTTACCAAGAGCGAATCGACGACACTTCAACACATCAGCGGACAGAACTCTTTGTAACTATCATGGCACGGGGACTACGTGAGGAGCAATCAGCTATAACGGTGGATGAGTTAGAGCGAGAGGGACTCGGCCAGTATGTCCAAAAGGGTTTAGATAGAGCTGCAGCTTGGTATCCGCCGCTGACTGTGTGGGACAAATAAAATGCGGCGGCACGGGAGGGTAGACCATGGGAAGGATGTTTAAAGCACTAACCTTTGTTCGAATCTCGCCATCTTTGGCTGAACGATTTAGCAAAGACGCATGCATTCTTAATGAGAACCTCGAAAGTCTAAAGACAAAGGAAAATAGTCTAAATATAAGCACCGCTTGGGATAGCATCGTTCGAAGTATCGCACAGGAAGACACAAAACATTCCATGGGCAAAATGATGCTAGACGCTGAAGTTCTCGCGACACTTTACTTTAGTCCTGATTATTGGGTTCTTTTGTGGTCTTCCGAGGTCGGCACACTGGCAGATCTTTTGTCGTCCATCGATGTACGATTGTTTCATCAGTTTTATAAAGCAGCGCACGCGGATTTGCCGTGCGGGGAAAAAGAAATTGATTTAACTCGGGAATCTTTCGTCGCTCTCCGAGAATTTTGCAAACAAGCAGCAAGTACTAAAGAGCCGCTATTGTTGCAAGTGGAGCCATTAAAATGAGGGAAAGAGTTGACATGAAAACTCGACACCGGCGGCGCGGGCAAGAGAAGGAGTGACAAGAACAATGGGACAGGTGAAATTAGTTGCCGTCGTTGTGATGATTGCTCTCTTCAGCGTTTCTCAGTTCTGCCAAGCTGTTGAGTGGCCTGCCGGGTGCACCGGGTCATTACTCTGGGGTCCTCGTAAAATGTCTGGTTCTTCGAGTTCCTTACGCGCAATGGCGGAGAAGGTCACCCAACTTTCAGACTTGATGCCAGAAGGTTTTAGCGGCAAGCTCGTGGAAGCATGTCAGGATCGCCAACTTGCGCGTGTGATCCCCACACCAGCCGCCTGCAATAAGTTGGAGGATATTGTTGTTCAGACAACCAAACGGTGGCAAACATTGACGCCGCCTCAGCGTGAAGCCTTAATCTCCACGTGGGTCGTATATCTCAAAATTCTGGCGGACGAAATGGATACTGCTTCTCGGCGACCCTGCGGCGTTCCCGATGAAGCAAAGTCATTTGGTGGAGACTTGGCCGGCATAGCGCGTCCGATTGTCTTACCGTTTGTTTATTCTTCCTGTGAGGGAGAGGCTTGCGAGGGACTTCCTATTGAACTACTGGCAACTCCCTTCATAATGGTCTGGGGTGCTGTTGGGTTAGCGGGCGATATCGTAACCGCACCGCTCAATCTTGTCCTGCACGGCATACGGCGTAATAAGCCTCCTTTAAGTCAAATAGATAAAGCTCTTTCGGACTTTATGGCCGCTTTGCCTACCGACCTACGACAACAGTGGATTGCCAAAGTTTGAGATATAGTCCGGCGGCGCGGACGGATTCAACACTTTAATTGCCGGATTTGGAACCGCAACACCAACCTCTCTCCGTCCGATCCAATTCCTCCCTAAAAGCAAGCCATTCATCTGAGCGGACGAGCCGGCTACGAACGGAAGCGAGGATAGAGCGCTGTTAAAAATTGCCTTCGCTTCTGGGGCAATGGGGGTGAGGCAGTCCGGAGGGCGAGCAAATTGTCAGACAATTTGCGTTTCCTGCCTCACCCCCATTCAACCAACCATCTTAAAGCCCGAGTGACATTTCTGAACGCCTCAATCCACCGAGAAAATTGACTCCCTTTAGCGCCCGGATTCTGAAGCCCGGAGCGGCATCCTTGAGCCCTTCAATTTATCGTTGATAGTTGAATACGTTTTCCTACTTTTTTCATTTCACATTCTCATTTCCGTCCATAAACTCCGCACGAAAACAAGAGTACCTACAATCTTTCCCGGGAATAAAACAGTGGGGTCGGCATCTAACGTTATGAAGTAAGCCGCACCTGCTTTGTGCCGCCTGCGCCCAGCCGCACCGATAAGCCGTACCGCCAATCTTGTAATAGGTCCTTTGGCGAATTTAAAAAAATCTTTCGTCGAAGGCTCGTGGAAAGCTCAAACCTTTTGCCCCCTTCTGGCACTAACAAGTGTAGGGAGGTCGGGAATAAAAAGCGGCTTCTTGGCTCTCATGAGTGAGGGCTTACTCGAATAGGGTGGTGCTTGCCCGCCGTAAATATGTGCCGTTATGGGAGCCTCGCAATGTATGGATTGAAGAACAAAAATGAGCCTTTCGGTACGCCGGAATCGAATGATGATGCCGAGCCGTTTCGGTGGGCTCATGCCACTGGAATAATTCGGGCCGCTCATGGCTCTCTCAAGTAGAGGACCCTATGTCGAACGAAACAACGGATGCCAATCTGAATCACGGCCATGACCCGAAACCCCGGAGGGTCATTGTCCGGTTCTCCGAAGCTGAATACCAACCTTTCTTGAAGGCAGCGCAACAACTCGGGACCACCCGTTCCCGTTTGATGCGCCACATGGCCCGGGAGTTCTTAGGGGTGGGGCCGGATATGTTCGGGCCGAATCTCAAGACCATTGACCAGGGCATTTACCAACTGGGGGCGCTGGGCCGCAACCTCAACCAACAGATGCGGGCGGTCAACAGCGGCCTTATGGTCGCCCAACCCGTGGACGGGATTCTGATGGGCCAGATCAAAGAGCAACTGCAATGGTTGGTGAACGAATGGATCGTAGTCGTCAAGCGGTCCAATGGCCGGAAGGTGCGAACATGAAGGGGCTCGATTTCGGCAAGTCGCGCATGGTCAAAGGCCGCGGGCTGTCTGTCCCCATGTCGCGAGGAGCACGCATGCAGGCGGTCCGGGGCGTACCGCAAGCTGTGGTGAAAGTGGTGAGTTATGGACATGGGATGAAAGGCGTCAGGCAGTCCATTGACTACATCAGCCGCAAAGGTGAGTTGGCGCTCGAAACCGAATCCGGCGACATCGTTCTTGGTCGCGCAGAACAAAAAGAGCTGGTCAAGAATTGGTCTCGAGATTTTGATTCCCGAAAGAGAAGTCGGGACAGCGTGCATCTGGCTTTCTCCATGCCGAGAGGTTCTGATCCCGAGAAATTAAGGGCCGCCGTCCGAAAAGTCATCACTGATCACTTCGATGGACATGAGGCCGTGTTTGCCATTCACCAAGACCGCCCGCACCCGCATGCCCATGTGGTTATGAAAACGCGAAATCGCAATACGGGGAAAAAGCTCCGGTTGGGTATCACCGAAATTTTCCAAACGCGCGAAGCCTTTGCAAAAGCCGCCTGCGAGCAAGGCATCGAGCTGGCGGCCTCTTCACGCGCGGCGCGTGGCGTCGGGCGTAAAGGAGTGAGCCAAGCCGTGTGTCAGCTTCGCCGGAAAGGGATCACCCCGAAGGTTGATCAAGAAGCCGAGCAGAGTTGGGCCAGGGACCTCGTGGAGAGCCGGTGGGAAGAGAAGCCTTGGGAAAAGGCCATGGCCGAGCGCAACAAGCGCGAACGGGAGGCGTATCGGCAAGAGGCCGAGAAATTACGTAAGGATGCAACGCTCAAAAGCCAACAGGAGAGCCAAAGGATTTTGAAAGACGCCCAACTCCTGGAACAATTCGCCCAACGCATGCCCAAGGCCAAGAGCCGGCGGCAGGAGTTCATGAAGGAGCAATACGAGAAGATCATGGGACAGCGTAAATTCAATATCCAGCGTCCGTCTCGTGGCGAGGAGATGGAACTGTGAAGGGCGACGAGGACCTTCCTACCAGCGCCGTTGACGTCCTGCTTGCCCGCCACGGCCTACGGTGGGAGCTATATCCTTACCGCATTGTCGTAGACAGCCATCCTCATATTATCGTCCAAGGTGGCCCTCACTTCGATCTGAGAGAATCCGCACTCAAGGACGAGAGAGAGCGGGCTCTCGCCAGACAACGCAAGCGGCGGCAACGAGCCGTTCACGACTCCAAAAATGTCACGCCGGACCCTCCCAATGCCGCAATATAACGCACCTATTCGGTGCCATTCGACACATTCCGAACCAAAAAGGGGGTGAAAATTTTGAATAAGGGAAAAGTACCCGGCGCAATAAATCAACGACCGCAAACGAATGAAAAAACACAACATAATGCGGATGCGATCGAATCACCACGGCCAGCCTCGCTTGTGGCGCTCGAATCGCAATTCACCAAGGACCAACTTGAGACTTTGCGACGCGTGGCCGTTTTGTTGGCAGCATGCACTATGAAGATTGCCCGCGAAAAGGGCATCCTGCCATAGCTATGGTCGGCGGAATACGTTAAAATATCGGAACCTTATGCCCCCCAGGACCATCGCCATTTACCTCCGAGTTTCGACCGAAGACCAAGCGCGAGAAGGCTTCTCGCTTGGGAATCAGGAAGAATCAAACCGCGCTTATATTCGGCAGAAGTTCGGCTCTGCCGTGGACATCCTCATTTATCAGGACATTGAGAGCGGATTTTCTGTTGAGCGAAAGAATTATCTGCGGTTGCTCGAAGATTGCCGACAGCGAAAAATTGATGCCGTGGTTGTTTGGCGACTGGATCGTTTCACCCGAAACACCTCCGCCGGACTCGCCGCGTTATCCGATCTCACCGTAAAACTTGCTCTTCCGGTCTACTCCGTCACCGAAGGCCAAATTGATTTTAACGATCCCAATAATAAGCTCATGAACACCTTTCTTGTCGGGATGGCGGAATTTGAGCGCAACCGCATCCAACAACGCGTCATGCCTGGGATGAAACAGGGCGCGAAGATTGGACACTATCAAGGTACCCGCTATGTGATTCTCGGAGCCACATACAATAAACCGATGCAGCGGTTGGAGTGGATTCCTCAGGAAGTAAAACTTTTAAAGATTCTCTTTGAGCGCGTGGCAGGAGGGGAAAGTCTTCGCTCAACGGCGGCATATCTTCACATGCGAGGCTACCGCAATCGCCAAGGGAAGGCGTTAGGAGTAGCACTTCTTTCTCATGCGATTAAGCGCGAGATTTACAGTGATGGTTATTACCGCTGGAACGGCATCACAAGCGAAAAGCCGATCCTTGAACCCATCATTGACCGAGTCACGTGGGAACGGGCGAACCGTGTGGTGGCCGCCAATCGCTCGCCGCAGTTAAAAAATCCCCGCGGCTCGCGCCGGGATGATTCGCCCTATATTCTGCAGGGCGTTCTAAAATGCCGTTATTGTGGGGGAAACCTCATCGGCCACGGGAGCAAGGGCCTGCGTTATTATGTTTGCTCGACCTTCTACTCCAAAACGAAAGCAGCGTGTAGGGGACAATACATCAAGGCGGAACCTGTCGAAACCCAAGCGCGCGAAATCCTCCGCGTGGCGGTCAGCGCAAAACCAATCGTCGAATTCGCCAAAGAAGAGCTGAAGAAAATGGCGATGGACAGAAACCCCGAACTCTTATCCGCGATTCGCCTCGCCGAACGGCAGCTCCGAGAGCAATCTGAGAACCACCGGAAGCTTCTGGACCTCCGCTACAAAGACGCGATCAGTGCTGAACAGTTCAAAGAGGAGAACGTCCGACTTATTGAACGGCAGAAGATCGCGCAAGAGAGTCTGGATCAACTCAAGCAGCAACAGCGCATGATCCATACCCAGAACGCCACGCTCGACAAAACTTTTGAAATCCTGGAAAACTTTGAAACGCTATACGACGGCCTCGATTTCAAAACCAAACGCGATCTGTACAACATCGTTTTCAAATATGCCCACGCCAAATGCCTGGGCATCCGAAAACCCAAATTCATCGACAAGTATGAGCTGATGGGCCCATTTCCGCATGTTTCTATGGAAGGGGGTGAATATAACAAGCGAAACGCTTCTAAAATACAATGCGAAAACTTAGATATACAATCATATCCTACGGCTGTCAGATGAACACCGCCGATTCGGAGGAGATGTCTCAGCCTTTGGCTCAACGCGGGTTTTCGGCGACGTCCAACCTCAAGGACGCCGATATTGTGCTGATGAACACCTGCACGGTCCGCGAGCAGGCCGAGCATCGAGCGGATTCCAACATCGGACGTCTTCGCGTTTGGAAGGGGCAAAACCCCCACCGAATTCTCATTGTGGCGGGATGCGCGGCCAGCCGTTGGGGAGACAGTATTCAGCGAAAATATCCATTTATTGATCTTGTCTCGCCGGCGACAAAAATCGAAGAATTCCCGGACGCTATTGAGAAAGTGCTAAAGGCACGATGGAACTTTGGCACAGAAACATCCGAACACTTCAACGACAACATGACACGTGCTAGCGTGATACGTGATACGACAGAACATGCCACGCTACCACGTACCACGTACCACGCACCATTTATCTTCGGCAGTAATGAGACCGCCTACGTCACGATCATGCGCGGATGCAATTACTCCTGCTCCTATTGCATCGTGCCGCAGGTCCGGGGGAGGGAATTGTATCGGCCGATGATGGATATCCTTGCAGAAATCCATCATAAAGTGGCTCAAGGGTATAAAGAAGTCATGCTGCTAGGACAGACCGTCAACTCCTATCATGATCGCCCCGAGACAAACTCCAACCCCATGGATTTCGCGGATTTACTGCGCGCCGTCAATGCCATTCCAGGATTGGAACGCATCCGATTCATGAGTCCCCATCCCCGCCATATGCGCGATCCTGTGATCCAAGCGATGAAGAACTCTGAAAAAGTATGCCGCCACATCCACCTCCCCGTCCAATCCGGGTCTACGCGTTTACTGGAGCAGATGAAACGGCTTTATACCCATAAGGAGTATGTCGCGATCGTCGACAAGCTGCGCACGGCAATGCCCGGCATCCTGATCACGACGGATATTATTGTGGGGTTCCCCGGCGAGACCGAATTTGATTTTCTACAGACGCTTTCCTTGCTGCAGGAGGTCCAATTTAACGGACTTTTCGCTTTCAAATATTCTCCGCGCCCCGGAACGGCCTCGGCCGATCTTCCCGATGATGTGCCTGATCTAGAAAAGGAAGACCGTTTACAGAAGGTATTGGCTCTTAATCAGGAAATTAAGATGCCGTCATCGGCGGTGAGCGCCTAACATGGCCAGTATTTATGAACGAGAGCTGCGCAGAACTACCCCGGCCGAACGTACAAAACGGCTTTTTTTAGGCTGGGGCGTGGCTCTTCTTGTAATTCTGGCCGTGGTCTTTGTTTATTCCGGTACGGCATGGGTCTGGTTCCGTCCGGTCCTGCACAAACCCATCATCAACAAATACGCCGGGATCTATAAATGCGATCCGCTGTGGGTGCTGGCCATCATCAAGGTAGAATCCGGTTTTCTGCCGCACGCCCTGTCTCCCCGCGGAGCCGTCGGCCTGATGCAGCTCTTGCCCTCGACCGCGCGGGATATCGCGCCTGAAGTAGGGCTTCAAATACAGAACGATGACGATTTGAAAGATCCTGACATCAATTTGCACTTGGGCGTTTATTATCTTTCCAAGCTAGAACAGATGTTCCCCGATGACGAAGTCGCGGTTTTAGCCGCTTACAACGCGGGCCCGGGGATTACCGCCGAATGGCGTCGGGGCAAGCCGGTGTTGGAAACCAATGACATCACCTACACAGAAACCCGTCGCTTTGTTAAAAATGTGGACCGCACTTACGGCTTCCTAAAAATGGTACAGGGCTGGAAATATTTATTTGGGATGGCGCATGGACGATAATTCAAATCGTATCGGCGGGTCGGGGATGGGGCGTATCGGCGAAACACCTAAGCATCACAACGCCGACACGCCGACACGCCCACACGCCGGAACGAAGAGTCTCACACCCCTGATGCAGCAGTACCAGGACCTCAAATCTCGCTACTCGGAGGAGATTCTTCTTTTTCGGCTCGGAGACTTTTACGAAATGTTCCATGATGATGCCAAACGAGCGGCGCCTATTCTGGAAGTCGCGCTGACGCATCGACAAGAGGTGCCCATGTGCGGGGTCCCCGCTCATTCGGTCGAACCCTACATTGCAAAACTACTTAAAGCGGGGCTAAGAGTCGCCATCGCAGACCAGTTGGAAGACCCGGAGCTCGCCAAGGGACTCGTCAAACGCAATGTCGTCCGCGTGATGACGGCTGGTACCTTGCAGGAAGAAACGCTGCTTCCTTCCAAGCGCTGCAACTTTCTCGTGGCCATGAGCCCAGAAGCGGGCACCGTGGGCCTCGCTGCGATCGAGTGCTCGACAGGCGAGTTTATGGCTACCGAGCTCTCGGGCCCTACCGCCACATCCCGAACCTGGGATGAAATCATGCGGCTTGCGCCTTCCGAAGTGGTTCTTCCGCCCACGTCCGAAGGCCAAGCATGGCGCGAACGTCTAAAGGGGTTGGGCACGGCCGTAGCCGAATTGCCACTGTCGGATTTTGCCACGCCGCTCGCGGAGGAGCGTCTGAAAAAGTTATTTGGTTCAGCATCACTTCGCGGTTTCGGATTAGAACACAAACCGCGCGCGCTATCCGCAGCCGGGGCGGTCACGCGTTACTTGGAAAATACGCAATGCGGCCGGCCCACGATGGTGCGGCCGCTTCACACCTATGAACTTCAAGACACGCTGCAGATGGACGCCAACACCCTGAATCATCTCGATCTCTTGCCGCAGGGCCATTCCGTGTTGGGCCGCGCGAAAACGCTGCTGGATGTCATCGACCAGACCTTGACTCCCATGGGCGGCCGGCTCCTCCGACGCTGGTTGGTGGCGCCACTTCGAAATGTCGCCGCCATACGAGAGCGGCAGAATAAGGTGGAATTCTTTCTTGAAGGCAAAGAAGGCCGCCGACACCTGCGCGCGACACTGCAAGGCTGGCCGGATTTGGAGCGCATCCTGTCGCGTCTGGCTTCAGGCTCCGCGGGACCGCGCGATTTCGCCGCGTTAGGACAAGGATTGAGACGACTTCCAAAGATCAAAACGCAGCTCGCGGCCTCAATCGAGCAGATGACTCGGCTCGGCCAGGAATTGCAGACTTCGACGGCTCGTTTCGTCACGGATTTTCCGGAGGAAGAAGCTCTCGCGGATCTCTTAGAACGCTCGATCGTGGAAGCGCCTCCCGCGACCCTAAAAGATGGAGGCGTGATACGGGAAGGATATGATCCCGAACTCGATGAAATCCGCTCCTGGATTCACGATGGCAAGAACCGTCTCTTAGAGCTCGAAAAACAGGAACGCGAACAATCAGGAATCCCATCGCTCAAAGTCGGATTCAACAATGTCTTCGGTTATTTCATCGAAGTCACCAAAACTCATCTCTCTAAAGTCCCGATGCACTATATCCGCAAACAAACAACGGCCGGTGGGGAGCGTTATATTACGCCGGAACTTAAAGAATACGAAACTCGCATCCTTGGCGCGGAAGAACGCGCGCTTCGCCTGGAGAGTATCCTTCTACAGGCAATACGCGAAGAAATTTTGAAGCATTCCGAGAAACTTCAGAGAATTTCGCAGGCCTTGGCTGAGCTGGATGTTTTTGTCGGTTTGGCCGAAATTGCTGAACGTCGACGTTACTGTAAACCCGTGGTGGACGACTCCGACGTTCTTTTGATCCGAGAGGGCCGTCATCCGGTTTTGGAGGAGGTCTTGGCCTCCGGCACGCTGGTTCCAAACGACGTCAACCTAAACGGCACGGACCCCGCAGTGATTATTCTCACAGGCCCCAACATGTCCGGCAAATCTACCTATCTTCGGCAAACCGCGCTCATCGCCATTCTGGCTCAAATAGGATCCTACGTTCCGGCCACAGAGGCGCACGTGGGCGTTCTGGATCAGCTCTTTACGCGCATCGGCGCCTCCGACCGTCTGACCGAAGGAGAATCGACATTCATGGTGGAGATGGTGGAAACCGCGCGAATCCTCAACCATGCCACGAAACGCAGCCTCGTTATCTTGGATGAGGTGGGACGCGGCACATCGACCTATGACGGGATCTCTATCGCTTGGGCCTGTTTGGAATACCTTCATCAGCAGGGCCCAAAAGTACTTTTCGCCACTCACTATTTTGAGATTACACAATTGGCCCAAAATCTGCCGGGAGTCCGCAACGCGCATGTCACCGCGCGCGATTGGGGGGACCAAGTGGTGTTTCTCCATAAAGTGGAACCGGGGCCCGGCGACCGATCGTTCGGCATTCACGTCGCCAAACTGGCCGGTGTCCCGAAACCCGTCCTCACGCGTGCGCAAGCCCTCTTGAAGCAGTTTGAAAAGAGCCGCGACCGGACGCCGCCCCCGGAATCGGTGATACAGCCATCGCTTTTTCCCGACGGCGATGGAGTCGTCCAAAGCCACCCGGAAAATGATAAAGTTTTAGCGGTTTGGGTGGACGAACTCGCCCAACTGGATACTAATCAGATGAC
>Ga0206804_10094_pt1 | contig 25753 bp, 16 predicted proteins | sample Alteio_BWOrgCont_62_FD_152888 | JGI IMG/M metagenome (GOLD analysis project Ga0206804, IMG submission 152888) | Enriched cells from forest soil in Barre Woods Harvard Forest LTER site, Petersham, Massachusetts, United States -... | ecosystem: Environmental > Terrestrial > Soil > Temperate forest >... | reverse complement strand
TCGATGGCGGCCGTGATTGACCGGGGCGGTCGGCGAAATCTCCTGAATTGGCGGACCCATCGGTATTGGGAGTTGGTGGGTTGCACGACCGAGGCCGCAAGCCGGTCTCAGTTCGAACATGGATCCGGCTGGTGGAGGTACATTCTGCACCACCCGAACGGTCAAGATGAGAAAGAACAGAAACGTCGGGCGAAGTATTACTACGATTCAGGAGTAGGGATCATGTACTGGAAGCGATACTACGGCGGCCGGGTCGTAAGTATTCCAGAGAGCATGGTCGCGGAAGGGCACTGCACTTCAATCAACAAGAAGGACTATAAGCAGGTAGCTCCGGGGAAAGCACGGATGCTGGGAGCTGAGATCGATATGAATTTCGATTTGAGGGCCGTTGCAAACAGATTGGGCATCGCACACCTGCTGGAAGGCTGACCGGCCAGCTGTGGCCGCGAGAGGGATCGATGCCGAGTCACGTGCGCTGTCGTCCGGAGATGAAGTAGCCCGCCAGAGACGCTGCGGTGCGTAGATTGTCGGTACTGAACGGCCAGATTGCACAAGCCTGCAGGGAGCAAAGAAACGCCGCGCCGCGAGCTTGCCGTTGACGCTGGCCATCGGCGCGCTGCTTGTAGATGTGCGACAGAGCGATTTGCCGCGCTACTAGACCGCATCCCGGTGCACCATAGTGCTTCCTGATGAACTGTCGCTGCGCGTCAAACATGCGGTCCATATTGCCCGACATTCCACCGGCGGCGATTCTGTAGAAAGCGATCACCTTCGGAATGAACGCGACTTCACGGCGAAAGGCGATTCTTAGCCACATGTCGCGATCTTCTGTGGATCGCATCGTTTCATCGAAGAGCCCAACTTCCTCGATGCATTTTCGGCGAAAGGTAATAGTGGGGCAGGGAAGATCAACTTTGCGCAGGTAAATGGAACGCGCGATTTTGCCTTCAGCGTTGCTGCGGTTGCCAGCGAATGTTCGCTGCGGATTGCCGTCCTGGTCAATGACTGTGATGAGTCCGTAACTGAGCCCGACCTCGGGGCGTGACTCGAAGGACTTCAGAGACTCGGCAAGCCGGCACGGAAGCCATATATCGTCTGCGTCGAGGATGGCGAGGAACTCCGCTGAGGAGTTGTGGATGGCTACATTACGAGCCGCTGGCAAACCGGCGTTGGCCTGGGTGACGACGAGCATCCGGTCGCCGAGCTTCCGCTGATACTCGTCGGCGATGGCGGCTGTGCTGTCAGTGCTGCCATCATTGACGAGAATGATCCGCCAATCGCCAAAGGTCTGGGAGATGACACTTTCGATCGCAGCGGGAAGATATCGCGCGGCGTTGTAGGCGGGAATGATGATGTCGAAGGTCGCCACCGGCTTCCAGTCTATATACACCAGAAGCGAAGGCAAATAGCCTATTGCGGTAAGCTAGTCCCTCGCTGTGCGAGAGCCGTGCGGTAGACCTGAAGTGTGCTGGCCGCAATCTTTTGCCAGGATTGCGGCCCGAAGTTCATCGCCCGGACCTGCTCGGCTATACGCTGCCTCAGTGACTCATTCATCAGCAGTGTGAGTAGAGCCTGCGCGAGTTGGTCGATGTTGCCCGGGGAAACGAGCAGCGCAGTCTCGCCATCAGTGAGCAGTTCCCGAAAGACTGGGAGATCACTGGCGACCACAGCTTTTCCAAGGGAGAGACCGGTGGCCAGAGCCCCGCTTGTCGTGATAGCGCGGTATGGATATACGACGATGTCCGCTGCGCGATAGATTGCGACCAGTTCCTCGGTTGAGGCGAATCTTAGATCGAGTGCGACGTTGTTCAGACCGAGGCCTTGTACCTGAGCTTTCAACTCTGCGAGCAGCTCGGATGAACCGGTCCCTGCGATGATCAGATGGACATCTGGTGCGTTCTGCTCAACCTGTTGCCAGGCCTTGAGCAGGACGTCGACGCCCTTGTATGGAAAGATGATGCCCTGCCAGAGGACAAGTTGACGGTGCGCAGGAATGCCGTATTTCGCTCGTACACCATTGCGGTCGACCGGCGGTAGGTCATAGAAGAACGGACCATGAGGTATTACGTGCACCTTCTCTCGATCGATTCCGAACTCCGATTCAAGGCGCCCGCGCACGTGATCTGAGTGGCAGATCAGGGCGTCCATCTGCTGATAGACCCGGTGGAAGATCGCCTTATAGCGCTCTGCGGTATCGTGCGGCATAAGATCGTGAACGGTGAGGACAAGAGCCGATCCGCGCCTACGGCACAGCTGCGCAAACCACAGATCGAACGGCAGAGGCCAGCGTACGAGCGGAAGATACTGGATGTGAAGGATAGCTGGAGGGCGTACTAGCGCGCGCAGGCTAAGTGCAGTCAGATTCAGGGCGAGTTCGATCAGCTTGAGGACGCGCCGAGGTCCGCGCGGTAGCGGATATCTGCCGACAATATCGAGACATCCAGTGACGTAAGCTCCAGGTAATCCACTCTTTTGACCGAAAGAGGCCTGTCTCGCGCCTGGGATCTGAGTTTGGAGCGCCAAACAGTCACCCAGGATGATGTTGTTTTGGAACAGGAAACTGGAGTTCGCAGCCTGTCCCCATTTTCCAGCCTGCCCTGCATTGCCCGCAAAGAGAGAGTTTGTAACCGCAATACTGTGGATGACTGTGTGTGGACCCATAGCGGCGTCCTTAACGTTATAGCGCAGCTCGCAATGGTCGCATGTGAACGAGTCCAGTTTCGAGTCCTGGCCGGACCACGCATCACCGAAGCCTCCCGAATTGCTATCCCAGCAAGCCAACGCCGGAAACTGCGGGTGCTTAATGGGGTACTCCTCCAAGCAGCCATTGCCAACCATAGTCACGTAGTTTTGTGTGATGGAGGAACCGGGCGCGTCGTGCGTCGAGTGCCCATCATCGAAGTTCCAACCCGCGAAGGCGTTGAAGTCGATGGAGACGCGCGTCAGCGTCATAGCGCCACCGATCGCTCCACCGACTCCGATATTGGTGAAGCCGTGGATGTAGAGATCCTGCATGGTGATGTTCGACGTCTTATCGTTCGTGATAATGCCCCACTGCCCGTAATCGCTCACCGGTCTATCGGTGCTGCATGATTTCGGGTAGGCCGGCGCACCAACACGAGTGCATTGGCCATTGTGAGTGGTAATTTCCAGACCCTCCACATCGACATAGCTGCTCCCGCTCAAATACATCAGCGCTCCGCTTGCAAAACCAGCGAAAAGCTGCGTCAGGTTGTTATTCGTATACGGGTATCCGATGACGGGATTACAGCTATATGTTCCATAGGCGCATCCTCCTAGAATGCGAGTATGCTCCGAGGCCGTGCCGCTTGGCAGCGGCGGCATGGAGCAACCCCACCATGCGTCCACGCCCGCACACCAGAAGTTCTCCGCATCATTACCCGTCGCCTTATCCCAGCCGATGCGGCAATGAGGCGCGTCCGGATTCTGCTGTGATCGCGATGCCGCGCATCCACGGATCACAAGTGTGTCTCCGCCAGCCATCACCCAGCGCGAGTTTCCGTAGCTGCTGTCCATCCACATGTAACGCACATCGTTGAATGCGCAGTGGCGGTTCACACCCTTGCCGGGGTAGGCGACGTCAGCTTTCCCATCGCACTGGCCCGCCAGTAATTTCGGCGAGTAGCGCGTGCCGCCATCCGGCCGCACGAACCAGGTCGTGGCGCAAAGTGGCAATGCGCCAATCAGAAACACGAGGAACACAACCGCTCTGCAGCTCGCCGTCATTGTTCGGATAGGCTCCTGACTTGATGAAGGTATCACTGTAAAGCCTGTGATCCTAACCCGGTTGCAGAGGGCGGTATGACTTGGCGGAGACCACTGCGGAACAGATCGGCCATCGTTTCATCGTGGGCAATGCGGTTTCGAGATGCAAGCTCTTCATACACCTGCGGCAGCTGACCATTCTCCCAGGCTTTGTAGTACTCGGCCCAATGCCACGCCGCGCTTGACTCGTAGGATGCTTTGAGCGTTGCGCGATGTCCCTGTACCACCTTGCGCTCAAACTGTTGGTAGCTCCGCACCGGGTAGTGATACACCCTGATATTGTCGGAATCGGCTGGAATGTTGGGAATGGCTCGCGCGTCGTGATTGCCCTGATACAACCCTAATAGCCCGCGCGCGAGACAAAATACCTTTCTCATTCGGCCGTGGTAACCGGGCATCTCTCCAATCTCCGTAAACCCTTGCCAGGTTCTACTCGGCTGCGGAAGAAAATTATGCCAGTAACAGTTCAGTATGTTCTTCCGGCCATCAATCTCACTGTCATACCGTCCGCTTGCCGGGTACCAGAACTCATCTGCGTCCGACGAAATGATCCAGCGCGGCTGAAACTTCCGCTTCGCGATTTGAATCATGCGGTTCACTCGCGCGGACTGGTGGTGAGCCGGTTCCGCATCGTCGACGATCATCATGGACCTTCCGAGACGCCGCTCGAAATCCGCGAGGATCTCTCTCGTACCATCCTTGGATCCATTGTCCGTGATGACGAAGTTCTCAATACCAAAATGCAGATGAAAGCTGATGTTCTGCGCGATGATGTCGACCTCATCGCGCACAACCATCAACATAGTTATGGGACCTGAACGGGCCATGAGCCGAACTGCGGCCCGCGTCAAGCCCGATTCACTGAGAAGAAGCTTCTTCAACGAACGTGCGATCATGTACCCGGTTTGCCGGTTACGCTCCTGACCTCAGCAAATTCGGTTCCCAAGCTGCACTCGGGGCTCTCAATCGAGAGCCCCGAGCCGCAATGGTGAACGGAACCAAAATCAGTGCCGACGACGTGAACTGATCATAGTCGCTGAAGAGAACCGGCTCAACATCTGAGTCACGTTCCCAAACCAGCTTTGCCTTACTGCACCACCGCTCCGATCGTCAGCGGTGAGGTCTGCGGGTTGCCGTAGTAGTCAGTTGTCGGCGCCCCTGGGTAGCTCTTACCTGCGGAGATCGCAGGGCTGCCGGACGCCGGTTGGAAGTTGAAGTTATCAAGCGTCGACTCCGGAGGAACCGTTCCGGCTGCCGGTTCGTTCACGAACAACGGATCCGAGCAGATGATTCCATTCGTTCCGCACGAATCGCCATTGCGGACGCCGTATTCGATGTTGTTGGACGCACTAATCTGCACGCTGTTGTCATCCAGGTAATACAGCCCTGGAGCCTGACCCGCATCAAACGGGGATATCGTGTATTGCGACGTGTACCCAAGGATGATGTTGTTGGTGAAGTTGTATGGCGCAGTCGCGCAACCGTTCGACGTGAAGCAGCCTGGCTCGAAGATCGTAGGCTGATAGGTCACAATCGTGTTGTTGTTGAAGTTCACCGTCGAACCGCCGCCGGCGAAGTAATCAAACAGCGGTCCCGCGGCTCGACAGTAGTTTGACAGGTAAGCTCCTGGCAAACCGCTCCCGAGATCGAACGTCTGTGCTGCTCCCGGCAATTGCTGCGACATTCGCATACAGTTGCCCACCATCAGGTTGTTCTGGAAGAGGAACGTGGCGTTGTTGTCCTGCCCCCATTTTCCAGACTGGCCCATGTTGCCAACCCACATAGAGTTCGTGAGGCTGAGATTGTGGATGATCGTGTGCGGCCCCATAGCTCCGTCTTTGGCGTTATAGGCAATGTAGCAATGGTCGCAGGTGAAGGAGTCCATATTGGAGCCCTGGCCAGACCACGAATCGCCGAAGCCGCCTGAGCCCGAATCCCAGCACGCCTTCGCTGGAAACTGCGTATGAGCAATGGGGTACTCTTCCAGGCAGCCGTTGCCCACCATCGTTACATAGCTCTGCGTGATGGAAGAACCAGCCGCATCCGGCGTCGAGTAACCATCGTCGAAGTTCCAACCCGCGAAGGCGTTGAAGTCGATGGAAACGCGTGTCAGCGTCATTGGGCCGCCGATCGGCCCTCCGATTCCGATATTCGTGAGGCCGTGGATGTATAGATCCTGCATGGTGATGTTCGACGTCGTGTTGGTCAGGACGATACCCCACTCCGCGTAATCGCTCACCGGAGCAGAAGTGTTGCAGGCTGCCGGATATGCAGGAGCTCCGACACGAGTGCACCCGCCGTTATGAGAGGTAATTTCCAGACCCTCCACGTCGACATAGCTGGCCCCGCTCAGGTACATCACCGCTCCGCTTCCGAAACCACCGAATAGCTGCGTCAGGTTATTGTTCGTATACGGGTAACCGATGACAGGATTGCAGCTATAGGTCCCATAGGCGCACGCTCCCAGGATGCGGGTGTGCTGCGTCGCAGTTCCGTTTGGCGGCGGCGGCATCGAGCAGCCCCAGGCAGTATTCAAACCGGCACACCAGAAGTTCTCTGCGTCGTTACCTGTGGCCTTGTCCCAGCCAATCCTGCAGTGAGGAGCGTCCGGATTCTGCTGTGAAGGCAACGCCGCGCACCCGCGGATCACCAGCGTGTCTCCGCCCGCCATTACCCATTGCGAGTTTCCATACGTACCGTCCAGCCACATGTAACGTACATCGTTGAATGCGCAGTGCAGATTCGGGGCAGCAGTGCCTCCGTTAGCTGTCACGGCGTCCGCGTACGCGATGTCCGCCTGACCGTCGCACTGTCCGTTGGTCACGTTCGCGGAATACCGCGTGCCGCCGTCCGGACGGACGAACCATATCGTTCCCGCGCCGTTAGCCTGCGCCGCATTAACCGTGATCGACTCCTGCGCCGTAGCCGTCTGCACCGGTGACGAACCATCGCTAACGCCTACTGTAAAGCTCGACGTACCCGAAGTTGTTGGAACTCCCGAGATCAGGCCCGCACTGGACAGCGTCAACCCAGCCGGCAGATTGCCGGAGGTTACCGACCACGTGTAGCTCGGCGTACCACCAGTCGCACTCAGTGTGGCCGAGTAGCTGGAGCCGGTCGAACCGCTGCTCAGAGAAGAGGTAGTCACTGCCAGCGGTACAGCGCTGACGGCGATCGACTCGTTCGCTGACGCCGTCTGCACCGGAGATCCGCTATCGGATACGGTTACTGTGAAGCTCGCCGTACCTGAGGCTGTCGGTGTTCCGGAGATCACGCCCGCGCTCGAGAGGCTCAGTCCAGCCGGCAGGCTGCCCGAGGTCACCGACCACGAGTAATTCGGCGTGCCGCCGCTTGCGCTCAGCGTCGCGTTGTACGAGCTACCAGACTGTGCCGCGGCCAGGCTCGTCGACGTAACCGTCAATGTCGCCGGTGCTGCAGTTACTGCGATCGACTCCTGCGCTGACGCCGTCTGCGCTGGTGATCCGCTATCCTGCACCTGCACCGTGAACGTCGCTGTGCCGCTCGCCGTCGGCGTGCCCGAGATCACACCAGCACTCGATACGCTCAGCCCAGCCGGCAGCTTACCGGAAGCAATCGACCACGAATAGCCCGGAGTTCCACCGCTCGCGCTCAGCGTCGTGCTGTAGGAGCTCCCGGTCTGAGCTGCACCGAGACTTGTCGACGTAACCGTTAGTGTCGCAGGCGCTGCACTCACCGCGATCGACTCCTGCTTCGATGCCGTCTGCGCGGGCGAACTACTATCCTGCACCTGCACCATGAACGTCGCTGTGCCGCTCGCCGTCGGCGTGCCCGAAATCGCACCCGCGCTCGACAGCGTCAACCCAGCCGGCAGCTTGCCAGAAGCAATCGACCACGAATAACCCGGCGTGCCGCCGTTCGCGCTCAGCGATGCGCTGTAGGAGCTACCTGTCTGAGCTGCACCCAGGCTCGTCGACATAATCGTCAACGTGGCCGGCGCTGCACTCACTGCGATCGACTCCTGCGCCGAGGCTGTCTGCGCTGGTGAGCCACTATCCTGCACCTGCACCGTGAACGTCGCCGTGCCGCTCGCAGTCGCCGTGCCCGAGATAACACCCGCGCTCGACAGCGATAACCCGGCTGGCAGCTTGCCAGAAGCAATCGACCACGAATAACCCGGCGTTCCACCGCTTGCGCTCAGCGTGGCACTGTACGAGCTGCCAGACTGTGCCGCGCCAAGGCTCGTCGACGTAATCGTCAAGGTCGCCGGCGCTGAACTCACTGCGATCGACTCCTGCGCCGAGGCTGTCTGCGCTGGCGAGCCACTATCCTGCACCTGCACCGTGAACGTCGCCGTGCCGCTCGCAGTCGGCGTGCCCGAAATCGCGCCTGAGCTCGAAAGCGTCAACCCGGCCGGAAGCTTCCCGGAAGCAATCGACCACGAATAGCCGGGCGTTCCACCACTCGCGCTCAGCGTGGCACTGTACGAGCTGCCGCTCTTCGCCCCGGCGAGGCTCGTCGACGTAATCGTCAGCTTGCTCGGCGCTGCAGCATTCACCGTGATGGACTCCGAGGCTGACTGCGTCTGCGCAGGAGATCCGCTGTCCTTCACCTGCACCGCGAATGTCGAGGTCCCACTCGCCGTCGGCGCGCCCGAGATCACACCCGCGCTCGAAAGCGTCAACCCCGCAGGCAATCTTCCCGAAGCCAGCGACCATGTATAACTCGGCGTTCCGCCGCTCGCGCTCAGTGATGCGCTGTACGAGGTGCCCACCTGTCCCGAACCCAACGATATCGTGCTGATGCTCAGCGCAGTCGGGACACTCGGCTGCGGAGTGACCACGATCGAATATGTAACCGACTTGCTCTGAGCCTTTGTTGCGGAGTCCACAACCGTTACGCCGAAGGTATAGGTGCCGCTGATTGTCGGTGTCCCCGAGATCATTCCGGCAGTCGACAGCGTCAGCCCTGACGGCAAACTTCCTGACGAGAGATTCCACTTATAGGGCGTTGTTCCACCCGACGCGTTAAGCGACTGCTTATACGGACTGCCCGCCTGCGCACTCGGCAGTTGCGTTGTTGTAATCGACAGCGAATCCGTTGAGTCCGGAGCATTCGTCACCGTAAACGGGACCTGGTTCGAAGCGCCTCCGTTCGAATTCTTCACCTGCAACTGCGCTACCACCGGCTGCGCCAGCGTGGCCCCACTGATATTCGCGGCGATCGTCGTGGAGTTAACCACCGTCGTCGGCACCGCAGCGCCGTTCACTGTCAGCGAAGCCTGCGACTGAAAGCCCGCGCCCTGCACTGTCACAGTGACACTCTGCGTTCCCGCGGTCACAACCTGGGGAGAAACCTGGCTGATGGTCGGGCTCTCCAACGCCAGAACCGTCATCCCCGTCCCGCAACCCGAGCAAAGCAGGCTGATCGCAAACGCGAAGACCGCCATCTTGGCGAGTAACTTCGGCCCGAACCTAAACGTTGTGACAAGGGGCCCGCGATGAGTGGTCGATGAGAAAATTGTCCGCATACCGGTAAGGTCAGTACACTCACCGGAATCAGAAGATTCATCGCGCGTAGGTTGCAGAGGAAGATCGTGCAGGGTGACAGAAGATACGACTTGTTTGCGATTACCCTCTATCGACTTTGGTGTGGTGTGTTGCTCCGTTACAAAACGCTTGGCAAGCCTCGAAAACACAGCAGCAAAAAACATTCTTTAGAATCAGTTCCTTTCACATGCACACACCGCTCCCGAGTCTCGTTTTCGGACAACAGCTTTCCCTCTTCGTGCAGAGTGCACAAAGTCGGAACGCATCTCACTAAGCCGATTCCGTGGGGGATCCAGCCAGGCAGAATGCTGCTGCTGCTGCAAAAACGAACCCCAAGGTCCACCATCCTTGAGGCCTAGGTCGTTCGCTGCGTTTTCTTGCATAGACCATAGGCAAATGTTTTCGTTAGCGCTGTGGATTTTCGATATGCATCTAACTATTTCCTTAGTAATTCCAAGACAAACTCACCCGCCTTTTGCCCTCAGCGACATAGCGCTCCAGCGCCGCCCGCAAATATTTTTTGGCCAGACGACGTAAAATAGAAGTACGCGCGCGCAATTGCGAAAAGCTCTGGGTAGCGAGGGACGATGTGTGGAATAGTCGGTGTCTTCGGACACCAACCGGTCGGTCAAATAATCTATGACTCGTTGTCCATGCTGCAGCACCGCGGACAGGACGCAGCAGGCATCGCCACATCGTTTGAAGACCGCTTTTATCTCCATAAGGGCAACGGCCTTGTTACAGATGTCTGCGACGCCGGCAACATGGCAAAGCTCTTGGGCAACGCCGGCATCGGTCATGTGCGATACCCCACCGCCGGTTGCGGATCCGTCGCCGAAGCCCAGCCATTCTATGTAAATTCGCCCTACGGCATCGTCTTCGCCCACAACGGCAATCTCACCAACGTCGCCGAGATCGTCGAAAGCGTCTTCGAGCGCGACCTGCGGCACCTCAACACAACCTCGGATTCCGAGGTAATGCTGAACGTTTTCGCCCACGCCCTCACCCTGCGTCGCGCCGCAAAGCCCACATCTGAGGACATCTTTGCTGCCGTTGAAGAGGTACACCGACGTTGCAAGGGAGGGTACAGCGTAGTCGCGATGATCTCCGGCGTCGGCCTGCTCGGCTTCCGCGACCTCTACGGCATCCGTCCGCTCGTGTTCGGATCACGAGGCGAGGGCGCTGCAAAGGAATACATGATCGCCTCGGAGAGCGTCGCCCTCCAGGTAGCTGGCTTCCACCTCGAACGCGACGTCCAGCCCGGCGAGTCTGTTTTCATCGACATACACGGGCAACTGCACACATTCCAGTCGAAGCTCGCACACGAAAAGTCGCCGTGCCTCTTCGAGTATGTCTATCTCGCGCGGCCCGACTCCGTGCTCGACGGCGCCTCTGTCTACCAGTGCCGCATCAACATGGGCATCAAGCTCGCCGAAAAGATCCGCCGCGAATGGGCCGACATCCCGCTCGACGTCGTCGTCCCCATTCCTTCGACCAGCCGCACTGCTGCGCTAGAGATCGCCACGCGACTCAATCTTCCCTACCGCGAAGGCTTCGTGCGTAACCGCTACGTCGGCCGCACCTTCATCATGCCCGGCCAGGCACAGCGCAAGTCCTCTATCCGACGCAAGCTCAATCCCATCCCGCAGGAGTTCGCAGGAAAGAACGTACTCCTCGTCGACGACTCCATCGTCCGCGGCACCACCATTAAAGAGATCGTCGCGATGTGCCGTGAGCTCGGCGCACATCGCGTCTACGTCTGCTCCGCCGCTCCGCCGGTCATCTACCCCAATGTCTATGGCATCGACATGCCCGCGCGCTCGGAGCTCATTGCCAGTGGCAAAACCATCGATCAGCTTGCTAAAGACATCGGCGCCGACGGCATCATCTTCCAGGACCTCGACGACCTCAAGAGCTCTATCACTGAGGTCTGCCCGAGCCTCACGCACTTCGATACCTCAGTCTTCGACGGAACCTACGTTACCGGTGACGTCACCGCCACCTATCTCGAGACCCTCGAAAAGCAACGCAACGACCTAGCGAAACGGACGGAAGATGTCGCCAGCCACATCACCCGAAACCTATCCGCCCATCTCTGAGAATGGGCTTCGCCTCCTCGCGCTGCCAGGTCCACCGGCCCTGACAGCCTTTGAAGCCGAGCGCCTCACCGCCCGTCTTCGCGCTATCGACCCCGCCGTGACCGGCGTCGATGCCTCCTATCTCTACCTCATTACTGCCACCGGTGAGGTTGATAGCGCCTGCGGCCTCGATATGGCCCGTCTCACCGAACTGCTCGAGCTCACCGACATTCCACTTCCCGACCCCGCAATCTTCGTCGCTCCGCGCATCGGAACGCAGTCGCCATGGTCCAGCAAAGCCACTGACATCCTCGTCAACACGGGCTTCACCAACGCGCAGCGCATTGAGCGTATCCGCGTCGTCCAGATTCACGGCGCGCGCAACGTGCAATCCCTCTTCCCGGCACTGCACGATCGCATGACCGAGACCGTCCTCTTCGGCGGTCTCGACCAACTCCAGAAGCTCTTCGCCGAACACACACCCAAACCGCTCGGCACCATCGACGTACTCCATCGCGGAGCCGCTGCTATTCAGGACGCCGATCGCCGACTCGGTCTCTCACTCGCACCCGACGAGATCGACTATCTCGTCCGCGAATTCACTGCGCTCCGCCGCAACCCCACCGACGTCGAGCTCTACATGTTCGCGCAGGCCAACAGCGAACACTGCCGCCACAAGATATTTAACGCCAGCTGGACAATCGACAACCAGCAGCAGCCACTCTCATTGTTCGCGATGATCCGCAACACCTACGCCGCCTCGCCTGAGAACGTCCTCTCTGCCTACTGCGACAACGCGGCCGTAATCCGTGGCGGCTCCGCTTCGCGCTACTTCCCTGACCCCGAGACCAATATCTTCACCGCGCACGACGAAGAGATCGAGATCCTCATGAAGGTGGAGACGCACAACCACCCCACCGCAATCTCTCCCTGGCCCGGCGCAGCCACTGGCGCTGGCGGCGAAATCCGCGACGAGGGCGCCACCGGCCGCGGTGCCAAGCCCAAAGCCGGCCTCTGCGGCTTCACCGTCTCCAACCTCAACCTCCCGCAGTCGCCGCAGCCATGGGAGCGCGCACCTTCACGCCCCGCACACATCGCCTCACCGCTCGACATCATGATCGAGGGCCCGCTCGGCGCCGCCGCCTACAACAATGAGTTCGGCCGCCCCAATCTCAACGGCTACTTCCGCACATACGAACAAGAAGCCGATGGCACGACATTCGGTTATCACAAGCCCATCATGCTCGCCGGCGGCCTCGGCAATATCCGCACGCCGCACATTGAAAAGCGCCCCATCCGTCCCGGCGATCTCCTAATCGTCCTTGGCGGCCCCGCGATGCTCATCGGCCTCGGCGGGGGCGCAGCCTCAAGCCAGGCTGGATCCCAGTCCAACACCGAACTCGACTTCGCCTCCGTACAGCGCGACAACGCCGAAATGGAGCGGCGCGCCCAAGAGGTCATCGACCGCTGCTGGCAACTCGGTGGACAAAACCCGATTCTCTCCATCCACGACGTCGGCGCCGGCGGCCTCTCCAATGCCTTCCCCGAGCTCGTCAAAGACGGCGGCGTCGGCGGTGTCTTCGATCTCGCCTCCATACCACAGGCCGAAGCCGGCCTCTCGCCGCTCGAAGTCTGGTGCAACGAGGCACAGGAACGCTACGTCCTCGCTCTCCCGCCCGAACACCTCGCACTCTTCGAATCCATCTGCTTGCGCGAGCGCTGTCCCTTCGCCGTCGTCGGCCGCGCCACCGCCGAGCTAGAGATCGTTTTAATCAACTCGAACGACCCCGACGGCGCGACACATCCAATCGATCTCCCCCAGTCGCTCCTCTTCGGCAAGCCGCCGAAGATGCAGCGCAGCTTCACACGCACGAAAAGCGAAACGCGACCCCTCGATCTCTCGCACATCACCATCCCCGACGCCGTCGAGCGACTGCTCCTTCTGCCCACAATCGCCTCGAAGAACTTCCTCATCACGATCGGCGATCGCAGCGTAGGCGGCCTCACTGTGCAGGACCAGATGGTCGGCCCCTGGCAGGTCCCAGTTGCCGACTGCGCCGTCACCCTCCGCACGTTCGACTCCGTCGGCGGTGAAGCCATGGCCATCGGCGAACGCACGCCCCTTGCCGTCACTGACGCCGCCGCTTCCGCGCGCATGGCCGTCGGCGAGCTCATCACAAACATCGCCGGCGCCCCCATCAACAGGCTCTCAGACATCAAGCTCTCCGCCAACTGGATGGCCGCCGCAGGCACTCCCGGCGAGGACGAAAAGCTCTTCGACGCCGTCCACGCCCTTGGCATGGAGCTCTGCCCTGCCCTCGGTCTCACCATTCCCGTCGGCAAAGACTCCATGTCGATGAAGATGAACTGGCGCGAAGACGGGGAGCCCCATTCCGTCATCTCTCCGCTCTCCGTCATCATCTCCGGCTTCGCTCCCGTCACCGACGTCCGCCGCACACTCACGCCGCAGCTCCAGCCTGAAGGCGCGCTCCTCTTTATCGACCTCGGCGAAGGCCGTAATCGCCTCGGCAACTCCGCGCTCGCGCAGGTCTACAACCTCACGGGCGGCGACACCCCCGACACGCCCGAGCCCGCGACGCTTTTCGCCTTCTTCAACGCGATCCAGCAACTCAATCGCGAAGGCAAGCTGCTGGCCTATCACGACCGCTCCGACGGCGGCCTCTTCGTCACACTCGCCGAAATGGCCTTCGCGGGCCACGTCGGCCTCGAGATCGACCTGCCCGGAGCATCGCCTCTCGCGGCTCTCTTCTCTGAAGAGCTCGGCGCTGTGATCCAGGTCCGTACGGACGACACCTGCTCTACCCTGAATCACCTCCGCTCCGCCGGCCTCGACGCGCAACTGATTGGCCACACCACCACCGCGAACGATCTCACCTTTCGCCACGAGAACAACCTCGTCTACTCGAATACCCGCACCACACTCCATAAGATCTGGTCCGAGACTTCCTTCCACATCGCTTCGCTCCGCGACAACCCCGAGAGCGCTCAACAGGAGTTCGATCTCCTCGACGACGCCAACCGCCCCGGCCTATTCGTCGACGTCCCCTTCGACCTCGCCGAACGCGTCTGCGCCCCCTGGCTCCAACCCGCTACGCGCACGCCTGGTATGCCCTATCTCGTCATCACCAAACCCCGCGTAGCCATCCTGCGCGAGCAGGGCGTGAACAGCCAGTACGAGACGGCCTCCGCCTTCGACCGCGCCGGCTTTGAATGCGTCGACGTCACCATGAGCGACCTCCTCGTCGGCCGCGCCGACCTCGCGAGCTTCATTGGCCTCGCCGCCTGTGGCGGCTTCTCCTACGGCGATGTCCTCGGCGCGGGCAGCGGCTGGGCCAAAACAGTTCTCTTCAACGACAAGCTCCGCGACGCCTTCGCTTCCTTCTTCGCGCGCCCAGAGACCTTCTCAATCGGCATCTGCAATGGCTGCCAGATGATGGCGCAGCTCCGTGACCTCGTACCTGGCGCTGGACACTGGCCGCGCTTCGTCCGCAACGTCTCTTCGCGCTACGAAGCCCGGCTTTGCATGGTCGAAGTCCAACCGACCTCTTCCATCTTCCTCACCAACATGACTGGCGCGCGCATGCCCATCGTCGTCGCGCACGGCGAGGGCCACGCCACACACCTCGCACCCGCGGAGACCATTGCCGCCCGCTACATCGACACCTACGGCCGCCTCACCCAGCACTATCCGCTCAATCCCTCGGGCTCGCCGGGCGGCACTGCCGCGCTCACTTCCGCCGACGGCCGAGCGCTCATCATCATGCCGCACCCCGAGCGCACCTCCCTCGGCCCCCAGAACACCTGGACCCGCACCCTCCAGCACAGCCCCTGGCAGCGCCTCTTCGATAACGCCCGTGCGTGGATAAAGTAGCCCTCGAATCCCAATAAGATTGAAGACACACATGCCCGACGCTCAGCAACCCATCGACTACAAGTCCGCCGGTGTGGACATCGAAGCCGGCAACGAAGCCGTGCGCCGCATGAAGGCCCATGTTGCGCGCACGCACTCACCGGCCGTGCTCACCAGCCTCGGAGCCTTCGGCTCGCTCTTTAGCCTCAGCGACGCGATCAAAGGAATGGCCGATCCCGTCATGGTTCAGAGCACGGACGGCGTCGGCACCAAGACCCTCGTCGCAGTCATGGCGCAGCGCTACGAAAACCTTGGCCGTGATCTCGTCGCCGCCGTCGCAGGCGACATCGCCGTCATGGGGGCGCGTCCGCTCACCTTCCTCGACTACCTCGGCCTCCACAAGGTCGACCCGGACATCGTCGAAGAGCTCGTCCGCGGCATGTCCGCCGCCTGCGCCGAATCAAACATTGCGCTCGTCGGTGGCGAGACTGCCGAGATGCCCTCCGTCTACGCGCCCGGCGACCTCGACGTCGTCGGCTTTGTCACCGGCGTCGTCGACCGCTCTCGGCTTCTCACCGGTGCCAGCATCACGGCAGGCGATATCCTCTACGGCGTCAGTTCCTCAGGCCTCCACACCAACGGCTGGTCGCTCGCCCGCAAGCTCCTCTTCCAGCTCAACAAATTCGACATCCACGAACCGCGTCCCGAACTCAACGGCGCCAATCTCGCCGACACGCTTCTCGAACCGCACGCCAACTACGTCACACCCATCCGCCGCGCGCTCGATCACGGCATTCCCATCAAGGGCATGGCTCACATCACCGGCGGTGGCCTCATCGAAAACACTCCGCGCATCCTTCCCGAAGGCCTCGGCGCCGTAATCGACCCCACCACCTGGAAGGCGCAGCGCATCTTCACGTGGCTACAGCAGCTCGGCCACATTCCCGAGGAAGAGATGCATCGCGTCTTTAACATGGGCATCGGCCTTGTCGTGGTCGCTCCCGCCGGCTATCACTCCGCGCTCGCCCGAACCTTCACTCCGTTCTCCGTCTCCGAGATCGGCCGCGTTGAAGCCAACCAAACGGGCGTAACCTTCACAGGAGGCCGTTGATGGACCGTCAGGCACTCCTCGACGCCATCCCGCACTGCCTCACTGAAACCAACCTCCCCTTGCCCAACAAATACCCGGGCAAGGTACGCGATACGTACGACCTCGGCGACCGTCTGCTCCTCATCACCACCGACCGCCAGTCCGGCTTCGACCGGATGCTCGGCGCAATCCCCTACAAAGGCCAAGTCCTCAACCGCACATCGCTGCACTGGTTTGAAGCCACGCGCCACATCGTGCCCAACCACGTCATCTCATCACCGCACGCCAACGCTCTCCTCGCGCGCAAATGCCACGTTCTTCCCATCGAGTTCGTAGTCCGCGGATACCTAACCGGTTCCACTGACACCGCCATCTGGACCAAGTACTCCGCAGGCGAGCGCACCTTCGCCGACGTCATCCTTCCCAACGGCATGCACAAGAACGAAAAGCTTCCGCGCAACCTCATCACACCCACCACCAAAGAGGCCACGCACGACCGCCCCATCACGCCTGTTGAGATCATCCACGAACGCTGGCTTACGCCAGACGAATGGAACTTCGCCTCATCCAAGGCCCTCGAGCTATTCGCCTTCGGTCAGCAGCGAGCCGCCCAGCACGGTCTCATCCTCGTCGACACCAAGTACGAGTTCGGCGTGACGCCTGAAGGCTCCATCGTCCTCATCGACGAGATCCACACACCGGACTCCTCGCGCTACTGGCTCGCGCCTACCTACGAGCAGCGCCTCGCCGAGGGCCGCGAACCCGACATGATCGACAAGGAATTCTTCCGTCTCTGGTTCCGCGAGCGCTGCGACCCTTATAAGGACGCCGTGCTCCCTACACCGCCGTCCGACCTCATCGCCGAACTCGCCTCGCGCTACATCCAACTCTACGAAGCCATCACTCGCAACATCTTCGAGCCCGACCTCCGTCCGCTCGAACCCACCGTCCTTGCGGCCCTCAACGTATAACTCGCCCCCGAATCTCACAGCGAAAACAATGACCGAACGAATCCTCATCATCGGCTCCGGCGCACGTGAGCACTCCATCGCCGCCGCACTCGCACGCAGCCCGCAGCAGCCTGAACTCCTTTGCTTCGGCACCGCGCGCAATCCCGGCATCGCGGCGCTCACCTGCGCCTACTCCACCGGCAACATTACGGACCCCATCGCAGTCACCGCCTTTGCGCGCGAACACAAACCTACACTCGCCATCATTGGCCCCGAGGCCCCGCTCGCTGCCGGTGTAGCCGACGCACTCTGGTCCGCACAGATCTCCACCGTCGGCCCCACTCAATCTCTCGCGCGCATCGAGTCCTCGAAGTCCTTCACGCGCACACTCCTCGATCGCCACCACATCCCCGGCAATCCCATCTTCCAACGCTTCACCTCGCTCGACGGCGTCGAAGCACTCCTTGACCGCCTCGGCGAAAATCACGTCATCAAGGACGACGGCCTCGCCGCCGGCAAAGGCGTCAAAGTCTTCGGCGACCATCTCAACACGCGCGCCGAATCCCTCGCTTTCTGCAAGGAACTCCTCGCGCTGGGCCATCCCTTCGTCATCGAAGAAAAACTCGAAGGCGAAGAGTTTTCTCTCCTCTCCTTCACTGACGGCTTCACGCTCCGCCACATGCCCGCCGTGCAGGATCACAAGCGCGCCTTCAACGGCGACCGCGGTCCAAACACCGGAGGCATGGGCTCCTACACCGACGCCAACGGGTCGCTTCCCTTCCTCACGCCCGCCGACATCGCCGTCGCCCACCGCACCAACGAGCACGTCATCGCCGCGCTTCACCGCGATCTCAACGAGCCCTATCGCGGCATCCTGTACGGAGGCTTCATCGCCACACGCAACGGCGTCCGCCTCATCGAGTACAACGCCCGTTTCGGCGACCCCGAATGCCTCAACCTGCTCTCGCTCCTCGAGACCGATCTCGTCGCTATTTGTCGCGCCATCGTCTCAAGCACTCTTTACAGCCTCGACGTTGACTTCACTCCCGCGGCCACCGTCTGCAAGTACCTCGTACCCGAAGGCTACCCAGACCACCCACGCAAAGGTGACCCCGTACCCGTTCCCGACCCCACAAATCTTCCGTCCACTACCACCGTTTATCTGGGCTCTGTCGATATCAAACAAGTTGAAACAAACGGAGTTGTAGACGACACACTCGTCTCCGCCGGCTCCCGCACTCTCGCTGTTGTCTCATGCGGCCCGTCAATCCCCGCAGCCGAGCCCCTCTGCGAGTCGGCACTCCGCAACATCCACGGCCCGTTCTTCCACCGCTCTGACATAGGCACCTCTGCGCTTATCTCTCGCCGCATCGACCACATGAACTCTCTGCGCAGCGTCGCGAGGTCTTCATGAGTCTTCGCGTCGGCGTCCTCGGATCCACGCGCGGCACCGCGCTCAAAGGCGTGCTCGACGCCATCGCCGCGGGCACGCTCGACGTCGATCTGCGCATCGTTATCTCTGACAAGCCCACCGCGCCCATCCTCGACCGCGCCAAGCTCTACAAAGTCCCCTCGCTCTTCCTCGACCCCACCGGTCTCACCCGCGAGCAATACGACGAGCGCGTCAGCGCCGAACTCCGCAAAGCCAAGGTCGAGCTCGTCCTCCTCATCGGCTACATGCGCATCCTCTCCTCTCACTTCGTCGCCGAGTGGAGTGGCCGCCTCCTCAACGTCCATCCTTCACTTCTCCCCGCCTTCGCCGGCCTCATGAACCGCAAGGTCCACGAGGCAGTCCTCTCCGCCGGCGTTCCCGAGACCGGATGCACCATCCACCAGGTGACCGAAGAGGTCGACGGCGGCCCCATCGTCCTGCAAAAACGCTGCCCCGTCCTCCCCGGTGATACCGTGGACACGTTGAAAGACCGTGTGCAGGCCCTCGAACAAAGCGCCTTCATCGACGTCCTCCGCCAGTGGAATCACCTCCGCGATAACAGGAGCACGCAGTGACCAAAACCGCATCTCCGCTCGTCGGCATCATCATGGGCTCGCGCTCCGACTGGCCCACGCTCGAGCACGCCGCCAAGGTTCTCGACGAGCTCTCCATCCCGTACGAAGCCGAAGTGGTCTCCGCGCACCGCACGCCCGACCGCATGTTCGACTACGCCGCCACCGCCGAATCGCGCGGCATCCGCGTCATCATCGCCGGAGCCGGCGGCGCCGCACACCTCCCCGGCATGGTCGCCGCAAAAACCCGCATCCCCGTCCTCGGCGTTCCTGTGCAATCCCACGCGCTCCACGGCGTCGACTCGTTGCTCTCGATCGTGCAGATGCCCGGCGGCGTTCCCGTCGCCACCTTCGCCATCGGAAACTCCGGCGCAAAGAACGCCGCCCTCTTCGCCGCCGCAATTCTCGCTCTCACGGACGCCCACATCGCTGAAGCCCTCAACACCTTTCGGCGCTCGCAAACCGACATCGTCCTTGCCAACCCCGACCCACGCGCATGACCACCGCACGCAACCCGCGCGTCGGCATCCTCGGTGCCGGCCAGCTCGCTCTCATGCTCGCTGAGGCCGCGCCCATCGTCGGTGCCGACATCCTCTGCGCCGGCCGCCCCGGCGACTGCGCCGAACGGGTCGCTCCCGTCCTCCCTGTCGACCTCAACAACCCGCACGCCGTCGCCGAGTTCTCCAAATCCGTCGACCTCCTCACCATCGAGAGCGAGAACATCGACGCGCACGTCCTCCACGGCCTCCCGCTCTACCCCAACGCACGCGCCATCGGCACAGCGCAAGACCGCCTTCTCGAAAAACACTTCTTCGTCGACTGCGGTCTCGAGGTCGCTCCCTTCGCCCCCGTTAACGACCTCGTCTCACTCCACGCTGCGATCCGCGAAGTCGGCCTGCCCGCCATCCTGAAAACACGCCGCCTCGGCTATGACGGCAAAGGCCAGGTCCGCCTCACTCACCCGGATCAAGCCGCCGACGCCCGGGCCGCTGTCGGGGAAGTCCCTTGCATCCTCGAAGGCATGGTCGCTTTCGACACCGAGGTCTCGCTCATCGCCGCGCGCAATCGCTCCGGCCAGCTCGCCTTCTATCCGCTCACCGAAAACTTCCATCGCGACGGCATCCTCCGCATCTCGCGCGCGCCGTCGCACCCCGAGTTGCAATCGCTCGCCGAGCAACACCTCGCCCACCTCCTCGAACGCCTCGAATACATCGGCGTCCTCGCCGTCGAGTTCTTCGTCCGCGGCACCCACCTGCTCGCCAACGAGATGGCACCACGTGTCCACAACTCCGGCCACTGGACCATCGAAGGCTCCGACACCTCGCAGTTTGAAAACCACCTCCGCGCTATCCTCGGCCTTCCGCTCGGCAGCACGGACTCACGACCCACACTCATGTTCAACTGCATCGGCTCCATGCCCCCGCCCGAGGCCACCGCCGCCTTCCCCTCCATCGCGCGCCACGACTACGGCAAGTCCCCGCGTCCCGGCCGCAAGGTCGGCCATCTCACCGTCCCCGCCGCAGATACCGCCGCCGTCGCCTTCCTTGAATCGCTTCTAGGCCCGCCGCGCCTTTAGGGCGCGGGTTTTCGCGACTATGAATTCCTATTTCTAATATCTCGAATCCCGTTTTGGGACATGACACTGAAACTCTCCAAAAAAATCTTCCATTTCTTCAATTTTTCAGCCATGATACCGTTATCACGGCGTACAGCAGACCGCCTTTTCAGCAGCTGTCCGCCACCCATCTCCGTCCGCGTGCCGCTCCTCTGGCATCGCCTGAGGCCCGTTGACTCTCAGTCCTCCACCCGCCGTTCCGCCGCATAACGAGCGCCCGCTCCTTCACCTCGGCATCGACCTCGGCGGCACCAGCCTTCGCGTCGGCGCATTCGATGTTGAAATGCAACTCCTCGCCAGCCGCGTCATGCCCACGCGTGTGCGCTCCGGCCCGCAAGCCGTCGTCACCGACATGGCCGATGCCGTCGCCTCTCTGCTCGACGAGACCACTGGCCGCGCCGAAGCCATCGGCCTCGGCAGCCCCGGTCCGCTCAATCTCGCCGACGGCACACTTGGCCAGCTTCCCAACTTCCCCGGCTGGGACTTCTTCCCCCTACGCTCAGCGCTCGAAGAACTCACCGGGCTCCCTGTCATCCTCGACGGCGACGCGAACGCTGCCGCACTCGCCGAGTGGAAGCTCGGCGCTGGACGCAACGAAGGCGTCGATTCCATGGCCATGCTCACCCTCGGCACCGGAGTCGGTTCCGGAATCATTATCTCGGGCCGCATCTGGCGCGGCATCGTCGGCATGGGCGGTGAAGTCGGACACATCTCGGTCAACTACGACGGCCCCGTCTGCTCCTGCGGCGGCCGCGGCTGCCTCGAGTACTACGCCTCCGCCACCGGCATCGAACGAGCGGCCCGCGATCTTGCCTCACGCTCACACGGCCCGCTCGCCGACCTCTTCGTCAAGCACTCCGCCGTCACCGCTCGACAGATCGGCGACCTCGCACTCACCGGCGACCTTGAGGCCCGCGAAATCTACGCGCAAGTCGGCCGCTACCTCGGTCGCGGTCTCGCCGGTCTCGTCAATACACTCGACCTCCTGCTCTATGTCATCGGCGGTGGAGTCGCCGCCGCCTGGGATCTCTTCGCTCCCGAGATGTACCTCACGCTCCGCGAGCTCAGCTACGTCTATCGCCTCCAACAACCTTCGCAGCTCAACCACCGCGAACCCGGCCGTCCGTTCATCACCTGTGCCACCCTCGGCGCCGACGCAGGCCTCATCGGCGCTGCAATGCTCCCTACACTCTCGCAGAGCCCCACACACCATGAGCCAGACTCCACCCATTAAACGCGCTCTATTCGCGATTCTGATCACGCTCCTCTTCTGCGCCCTCTACACCCACGCGCAAACAACCGCCGCGCCCACCCAAACCGGGAGCCAGCTCCGCCTCCCGCACATGCTCTCCGATCACGCCGTCCTCCAGCGCGACCGCCCCATCCATATCTGGGGCTGGGACGCGCCCGGCGCCGCCATCACCGTCGACTTCCGCCGCCAGCACGCCTCCACCAAAGCCGACGACCTCGGTGGCTGGTCCCTCTACCTCACGCCCGAATCAGCCGGCGGTCCAGACACGCTCAGCATCCACGGCTCGTCCAACATCACCCTCTCCGACATCCTCGTCGGCGACGTCTGGTTTGCCTCCGGCCAGTCCAACATGGAGATGCCCCTCCGCGGCTTCCCCGGCTCCGCCGTCGTCAAGGACGCCGACAAGGAGATCGCCTCGGCCAGCGACCCCGCGGTCTGCGGTCAGATGCGCCTGCTCGTCTTCGACAGAAAGTCCAACGACTATCCCCTAGACGACCAGCCCTCCTCCTGGACCACCTGCACCTCCACCACGGCCGCCGGCTTCTCCGCCGTCGCCTTCTTCTTCGGCCGCGAGATCCACCAACGCGAGCACATCCCCATCGGACTCATCGACTCCACCTGGGGCGGTACTCCCATCTCCTCCTGGATCTCCCTCTCCGCACTCGCCTCCGACGCCTCGTTCATGCCGGTCTTCGCCGCGCGCGCACGCTTCGCCAACCTCCAGACCTTTCTCGCCGCACAGCAGGCCTACGAGCAGCGCGCCATCGCCGCCGCCAAAGCCGCCAACCAGCCCGCACCGCAGTTCGACTGGCACCCCTTCCAGGCATCATGGGAGCCATCCTTCCTATTCAACGGAATGATCGCCCCCGCCGTCCCCTACACCATCCGCGGCTTCCTCTGGTATCAGGGCGAGACCGACTCCAACCCCACGGCCTTCACGCCGCAGCTCTACAGCCGTCTCTTCCCCGCGATGATCCGCGACTGGCGCGCCCGCTGGAATGAAGGGAACCTCCCCTTCCTCTACGTGCAGATCTCCAACTTCTACTCACCCAACGAAGACTGGGGCACGATCCGTGACGCGCAGCGCCAGACCCTCTCGGTCGCCAACACTGCCATGGCCGTCTCCGTCGACGTGGGCACACGCAACAACGTGCACCCGCCCGACAAGCAGACCGTCGCCGCCCGCCTCGCCCTCGGCGCTCGAGACCTGGTCTACGGCGAACACCTCGAAGACTCCGGGCCGCTTCCCACTTCCGTCACATCCACCGCAGGCGGAGAACAAGCTGCCCTCCGCGTCTGGTTCTCCCACGCCGACGGCCTTCACGCTGAAGGCAACACCGCCCACGGCTTCGAGCTCGCTGGCGCCGACAACCAGTTCCACCCCGCCGACGCCACCATTGACGACACCACAGTTCTCGTCCACTCCACTGCAGTTCCGCACCCCACTCGGGTCCGCTACGCCTGGGCCAGCTTCACAGACGCCAACCTCTTCAACAGCGCCGGGCTCCCTGCGTCCACCTTCGCGTGGCCGTAATCCGACCAAACGCAATCGTAACCAACGCCAAACCTTCAAATTCACCCAGCCATCAAACGTAGTCAAACCTTTATCTAGCGGGTCCCAGATAGTGAAATCAAAACGACCGACCGCCACAAACGCCACCTCTCCCGCGCAACGCGCCGTCCGCATGCGTGACGTCGCTGACCGGGCCGGTGTCGGCATGATGACCGTCTCGCGCGTGCTGAACGGTACCGCGCGCGTCACTGAAAAGACCAGCGCACGCGTCTACCGCGCGCTGAAAGAACTTCAGTACCAGCCCAACCTCATGGCCCGCGCACTACGCGGCCATCGCACTCGCTCCATAGGCGTCATCCTCCCTTACCTCTACGACCCCTTCTTCGCCTCCTGCGCGCACGCCATCAGCACCGTCGCCAAGCAGCACGCCTACTCCGTCCTCCTTGCTACCTCCGACGAACGCACCGACACCGAAACCGAAGCCGCGCGCGATCTTCTTCGCCGCCACGTCGACGGCATCATCGTCATCCCCGCCTGCAACGGCCGCTCGCGCCTCACCGAGCCAGAGTTCCACTCCACGCCCATGGTCGCTGTGGACCGCCCCATTCCGCGCTCGCAAATCGATCGCGTCCTCGTTGAAAACCAGGCCGGCTCCACTGTCGCGACGCAGCACCTCATCCAGCACGGCCACAAGCGCATCTGCTTCATCGGCCTCAGCCAGAAGATCTACACCATGCACGCGCGCTTCAGCGGCTACAACAAGGCCATGCAGGCCGCCGCCCTCACCCCAGAGTGCTTCTTCGATGGCGCCGACGATGCCGCGACCCTCAACTTCCTCCGCTCCGTCCTCGGCCGCCCGAACCCGCCCTCTGCGATCTTCGCCGCGAACGGCCTCGCCTCACGTAACGTCCTCCAGGCCATCGCCACCCTCGACATCCCCATTCCCGAAGAGCTCGCCTTCATCGGCTTCGACGACTTCGCCCTCGCCGACATCCTCCGACCCTCACTCACCGTCGTCCGCCAGCCCGTCGAGCGCGCTGGCGAACAAGCCGCGGAACTCCTCTTCTCACGACTCGACGGCGGCGCCTCCCGTCCCACTCAAAAACTCAACCTACCCGTCGAGCTCATCATCCGCCGCTCCTGCGGCTGCCACCCCGCGCCCTAAACTCGCACGAATTAATCACGCCGCGCGATAGCAACTATGCCCTCCCTGGCGAGAGAATGCGGTTATGAGAACCCTCGGCAAGCTAGTCGTCGCAGGATTCGTCCTCTTCGTTCTGTTGCAGTTCGTCCGGCCATCCATTCCCTCACAGCCCCCGAGCGCTGAAGTGCAAGCTCCGCCCGAAGTGAGACAGATTCTCAGCAAGAGCTGCTACAGCTGTCACTCCGACCGGACACAGCTCGCGTGGTTCGACTACATTCAACCCGGCTACTGGCTGGTTCGCAAGGATATCCTCACCGCACGCGAGCATCTGAATTTCTCCACGCTCGGCTCCCTTCCTCCCGACGCGCAAAAAGGAAAGCTCTACGAAGCTGTGAACATGATCCAGCTCGGAGCGATGCCCTTGCCGCGCTTCCTTGCACTGCACCCCGGCGCCCGCGTCTCGCCGGAAGATCTGAACGTGATCAAGTCATACCTCGCACCCTGGGGCCCTCTACCCAACCAGCCGCAAGCCGAATCGAATGCCGAAACCGCTCCCCGCGTATCCCTCGCCGCCGTACAGCCTGAACTCAACGGATTCCCCTTCGCTCCCGACTTCGAGCAGTGGAAGCCACTCGCCTTCACCGATCGCGGCGACAACCATAGCTTCCGCTTCATCCTCGGCAATGACATCGCTGTGAACGCCGCACGCTCCGGCAATATCTCGCCCTGGCCCGACGGCACTCGCTTCGCCAAGATCGCCTGGCAGCAGCAGCTCGGCACCGACGGCCTCATCCATCCCGGCAAGTTCATACAGGTGGAGCTGATGGCCAAAGACGCGCAGCGTTACCAGGCGACCCAAGGCTGGGGCTGGGGACGCTGGCGCGGCCTCGACCTCAAACCCTACGGCAAAGACGCAGCCTTC
>Ga0206804_10018_pt2 | contig 25817 bp, 20 predicted proteins | sample Alteio_BWOrgCont_62_FD_152888 | JGI IMG/M metagenome (GOLD analysis project Ga0206804, IMG submission 152888) | Enriched cells from forest soil in Barre Woods Harvard Forest LTER site, Petersham, Massachusetts, United States -... | ecosystem: Environmental > Terrestrial > Soil > Temperate forest >... | reverse complement strand
TTCATGCCGAGCATGACCAGCAATTCCTCAAAAAGAAGTTCCTGGTCGAATTCGGACATTTCTTCGGCCCCTGGAAAGGGCTCATCGTCGTTGCCTTGGGGCGGCGGTGCGCCCGTGGCGGATTCGGGCTCCGGCGCGGGTGCGTTGCGCCGCTGTTGGACTCTAGCGAAGGCGGCGCGCTCGCTGGTCATTCCCCCAAAAAGCATTTCCATCTCCACCTCGCGAACCAGCATTTCCTTTTCGCCCACGCGCGCAGTGGTTTCCCGCACGCGGCTGAGCAGGGCCCCGAAGGTCGCCGCCATCCATCTTTCGAAAGCCGGTTTGTCCTCCCGCTCAAAGCGTTTCCATTCGGCGCGCGCCTTTTCCAGTTGCTCCATGGCTTGGTGGCATTCGCCGGAGGCCTCACGGCGCAACGGCTCCTGGTCCAGCAAGACCAGACTCCGTTCCTTGGAGCGCTCACGGCCGGCGCGACGTCGCTCGGTGGCGGCGCGTTGGCTTTTGCTGTTTTTCATTCGCCGGACGATAGATGACCGCTTAAAAAATGCGAATCCTGACGCGCATTTTCCCCAGACAAATTGCCCCATGATCGTCCAACGCACACGCGGGTTGCGGCGATTGCTGACCTTTGCGCAGGTGGGATTGGTGTCGGTTTTTTATTGGCTGCTCTTCGCGGCGTTTGGCAGCGCGGTTTGGACCCGGACGTTCGTCTTCACCGGGCACTACGCGATCTATTGGGTGATCGTGCTCGCGGGGCTAATCGTCGAGATGCTCCAGCGCGGGCCGGACAAGGTCATTGCTCCGATCTATGAGAGCAGCCTGGTCCGGCAGTTGCCGCTCGCGTCGCGCCAGGTGGCCTTTGCTTTGGGCGGGCTGTTGGTCTTCCTCGCGTTCGCCAAGGATTACGCCATCTCGCGGACCTTTCTCGCGACCTTCGCCATCCTGCTCTATGGCCTGCTCTTGTGGAGCAACGCCACGTTGCCCTTGCGGCTCGCCCAGCGGTTGTTTGCCGCGGATCGCGACCTCGCGACTCTGCTCGTTGGTCCGGCCAGTCGGGTCGGACTGCTCGAGTATTGGCTGAAACGGAAACGGCAGTTTGGGCTGCACATGGTCGGGGTTCTGACCATGGAGGACAGTCCGCCACCGCCGGAGCACTGTCCCGTGCCGATTCTCGGCACCGTCGACCGGTTCGATGAAATCTGCGCCGGCGCGGAGATCGCGCAGGTCATCCTGCTCGAATTGGGCGATCCGAAAATCACGCGGTCTCTCCTCGGTCAGTGCCAGCAGCGCGGGATCCGCCTGCTCATCGTCAACGATCTGGCGGAGCAGATTCACCATCCGATCATGTGTTGCGTCGATGAGGGGATCAATCTCATCACCTTGCATGAGGAGCCGCTGGAGAATCCGTGGAACCGCGTCCTCAAACGCGCCCTGGATCTCACCCTGGCGGCGACCGTGGTCACTTTCATTCTTCCCGGGCTGATCGTTTTGGTCTGGCTGTGCCAGCGCTGGCAATCACCCGGTCCGCTCTGGCATCGGCAGCGGCGGTCGGGCTTGCAGAACCGCTCGTTTGAAATTCTCAAGTTCCGCACGATGCATCCCGGAACCGGGGACGAGACGCAGCAGGCCACTCCCGGCGACGCGCGCATTTTTCCCGCGGGGCGCTGGCTGCGGCGCTTCAGCCTGGACGAGATGCCGCAGTTTTTGAATGTGCTGGGCGGCGAGATGAGCGTGGTCGGACCGCGGCCGCATCTCGTCGAGCACAACCGGCAATTTGCCGAGGTGATCGCCGATTATCCCACGCGCACATTCATCAAACCCGGCATTACCGGACTGGCCCAGGTGCGCGGATTTCGCGGCGAAGCCCGCACCGCGCAGGACATCGCCGCGCGTTTGCAATCGGACTTGATCTATCTCGAGAACTGGTCGTTCGCTCTCGATCTCGGGATCATTCTCCGGACGACCTGGCAAATGCTTAAGCCGCCTCCGACTGCTGTATGAATTCGGCGAACACAACGGCGGCACCGGTGTCGCGGCTGGCGGCCGGCGGCGCCGCGCTGCTCGTGCTCGCCGCCATCGCCTGGGGTGGTGCGACGACTCGTGGGGCCGAGGCGGCGGTGCTGGGTGGCTTGGGTTTGCTGTGGTTGCTCGCGCCGGCCCGTCGCCCGCCGGAACCGGGCGTGATCCTGTGTGGTGTGGGCTTGATCATCCTGGCCTCGACCGCGTGGTGGCCGGTGACATGGTTTTCGATCGAACCCTGGCGTCGAGGATTACAGGGCCTCGGGATGGCCTTGCCGTCGACGCTCTCGCCGCAACCGTGGCTTTCGTTGGACGCGCTGGTCTGGCTGCTGGCCGGCCTGGGGTGGATGGCGTGGCTATTGGGGCTGGCGTGGAATGCCGCGACCCGCCGGATGGCCATGGGGATGCTGGCCGGTGGGATCGTCGTGCTGGCCGCGACCGCGCTCGGGGCTTGGATGGCGCACGTTTCCGTGCCGGGATGGCGGTCGGAACGGGGTTTCGGCCCCTTTCCGAATCGCAACCACACCGGGCATGTCCTGGCGTTGGGCGGAGTGCTCGCCTTGGGCTGTGCGGCGGACGCGGCCCGTGGCGGTTGGCGGAAGATGCTGCCCTGGTTGGTCGGAGCAGCGGTGGTGCTGGTGGCGTTGATCGTCAATTACTCCCGTGGCGGGGTGTTGCTCTTTTTCGGTGCGCTGGCTTTGTGGGCGGCATTGGAAGCCTGGCGTCGCCGGTCGTGGAAGGTGCTGGCGATCGGTGGTTCGTTGGTCCTCGTGCTAGTCTCGATGGTCTTGGTCGGCGGCGGCGCCCTCGCGGCGCGTTTCGCCGGGGGGGCGGATTCGCAGGTCGCGTTCCGGGTGCTCATCTGGCGCGATACGCTTACGCTCCTGCACGCGTTGCCTTGGTGCGGTGCTGGGTTGGGAAATTTCCGGGCCCTCTTTCCACTCTACCGCAGCGCTTCGATCAACCAGCAGATCGTACTGCATCCCGAGAGCGACTGGCTGTGGCTGGCGACGGAATTGGGCTGGCTGGGCGTCGGGTTGACACTGGCGGTGGCCGCGATGGTCCTCCGCGGCGCCTTTCCGCTGACGCAGGGATCGCATCGCCGGTTGCGAGCGGCGGCGCTGGCCGCCGCCGTCGCGGCCTTGCTGCACAGCACGGTCGATGTGCCGGGGCATCGGTTGGGGAGTGCGCTGCTGGCTTTATTGGTGATGGTGCTCTCGCGCTGCGATCCGGTGCCGGCGCCGGACGCGCGCGCGGTCATCGTGCTTTGGCGGGTGCTGGGACTCGTGGCCCTGGTCTCGGCGGTGATCCTTGGGCGAATGCCCGACGAGGCGGCGCGGGCGGAAGCATTTTCGCAGGCCGGCCGGTTGGTCGAAGCGGAGGTGTCCGCCAATCGAGCGTTGGAAAAAGCGCCGCTGAATTGGGGAGCGTACTTTACCAGGGCTGGGGAGCGCGCCAGTCGTGGACTGACGCTCGAGGCAGTGGCTGATTTCCGCCGTGCGTGCCAGTTGGAGCCGCACTATGCCGGGCTGCCTTTGGAAGAAGGCCGGTTTTGGGCGCACAGCCAGCCGGCGCTCGCCCTGAATGCGTGGCGCGATGCACTTCGACGGGTCCGTCCGTCGGAAGAGGTGGAGATCTATGGCGCGATGTTGAACGCGGCGCCCGATGAGGCGAATTTTCGCGAGCAAATGCTGGCCCTGGCGCAAGGCAGGCCGTCGTTGCAACTGCAATGGTTCCAGTTTGTGCCCCCGGCGGAAGCACGAGCCCATCTGGAGACGATGACCGCTGCGGCGCGGCAATGCAGCCCCGCGCAGCGCCAGTCCTTCGAGCGTCGCTTGCGCGAAATGGGCCTTGAACCGACGGCGCCGTAAAACCGTCGAAAGACTCAGCGACCCGGCGCAGGAACGAGCGCGACGAAATCCGGCAAACGCCGCGTGACCTGGCGAAGTGCTTCCGAGACATCCTCTCCTCCCACAATCGCGAGCGTGAGATTTTGCTGACCCAGGTTGCGCTGGCCGACGAGCGCGCGTTGGATTCGGCTCCAGCCCGACCAGTCCTGACGCAGGCCGGGCGCATTCTGATCACGATTCGATTCCTCGTGCAGGCAATACAAAACGTAAATCGCGGTTCCCCGGTTGACGAACTCGGAGACACGAAAACGCAGGGCCCCACCGCGCACCGGGATCATTGTATCCGGCAGATCCCGCACGAAGATGTTCCCGACCGCCGGAAGGCAAACATCCGGAAAATGCAATCGTGCGGCTTGCGTGCAGCTTTCTCCTGGTGCCCAGCGTACGGCCGCCAAAATCCAGCGTGAGTCCGGTGCTTCCTTCCAGGAAGCGGCGCGTGCTTCGGTCGCCACGAGGAGATTCAGCGCATCATCCGGTATCTGCTGAAAATGAAAGTCAGTGCGGTCGGCGGGCCAGGCGATTGCCAGCCGCGACGTACGCATGGCCCGGTCTTCGTGCCCGCGATACCAGGCTTCCGTGCCCGCCGCGATGACCAGAAACCACGCGGCGAAGCCGGCGCTCATCCCCAGTGGATACGACCTCAGGGCGGGCCCAACCGCGCGAGCTTCGGTGGGTTCCACGGCGCGTGGCGCCATCCATCGCCCCGAAACGTAGACCAGGAGCAACGTCGAGAGCAGCAGGATGCACAAGCCGGCGGCATCATGCCATTGATCCACGGCTTCCAAGCCACGCGAGTACGCGACCACCGAAAGAAAATAATTTCGCCAGACATTGAAGCCGAGGGCCAGCGCGAGCCCTGAGGCGATGAGGAGAGTCCGGCGAGCGATGGAGAGTTGCCGGACTTCACCGAGAACAAGGCTCACCATGAGCATGGCTTGCAGTGAGCGGACGCCGCTGCAGGCCGAGGAGACTTCGAGCGGCCCGTTGCTCAACGAGATGAGATTGCCGGCTCGCTCGGCGGCGATGCCCGTCCATTGCAGCATCTCGACGGTCATCGTCGCCACCCACCGGCTGAGTGACTGCGTGATCGCGATCTCGATCCGCTGCGGCCATGGCACCGCGCAGAGAATAAGAAAAATGGGAGATGCGAAATGCCCGGCAAATCGCCAGCCGCCCCGCCACGCGAACAGAAAAAAGGTCCAGCCCGTGACCAACCCGGCCAGGGCATAACTAACCACGCTCCAGTCCGGCGCGGCCACCCGCACCCACCAAACGGGCAGGAGGAGCAGCGCGCAAACCAGCGCGGCGGGGAACGCGCCCGGGTTCGGACCGGATGAAAGAGCAGCAGCGGAAGCCCATCGCCGGTGGAGGAAATAGAGCGCCAAAGCCGGCACCAACCAGCCGAACCGATAGTTCGGGGCCAGCGACCACGGGATGGAGAGATGCTGGAGGAGAAGCCCCCAGGCCAACAGGAAGGGCAGAAGAGCAACGATGGCCGTCCACTGCGCTCGCGCGGGCCGGATCATCTTCCACTCCACAGCGGAAGCAGTCCTGACTTCCGGGAACGGTCGCGATCGGCACCGAGGGGATACGTGGGATTGCGCAAGGCTCGATTTAAGCATATGTTACACCGCGTTTCCAATGCTTCGTCTGAGCCCTGCCATTCTCATTTCCAGCCTCGTGGCATTCCTCGCCGGATCGGCCTCCGGGCAGAATCTCATCGTGAATGGAGGCTTCGAGACGCCCCCGGCGGCTGGGAGTGGAAACAACACAGGTTCGCCAGCCTACTATTCCAACAACACGGGACTCACTCAAGTGACGCCGCCTGGAACCGGTTGGACGTTCGGCTTGGATACGACGAGCGCCACGGACACGGCCCGCATAGAATGGTTTAAGTCCGGGGCTTCGGAAACTTGGGACCGGCTGCCCTCGGCGACCGGTGGGACGTATGCCTTGGAATTGAACTCGGACAGCAATACCGAGCATCTCTACGCGCAGCAGGCCGTCAGCCTCACCGCTGGGAAGTCTTACACGCTCAAGCTGGATATCGCCCCGGAGATCGGCACGTACAATAACACGACTCCGAGCGTTGTGGTGACGCTGCGCAATGGCACGGCGCTCGGCAGCACGGCGGTGCAAACCTTCACCTTCACGGCCACCGCCGGACAATGGACGACGGTCACCACGACCTTTCAAGCCATGGCGGGAGAGACGGAAATCCGCTTCGAGGATCTCGCTCCCAATGGCACTCCGCAAAGCAATATTACTTTGGATAACATCTCGCTGATCCCGGTGACGCCTGAACCAGGGGCCTTGTGGTCGGCGAGCGTGTTGGCGTTATCGATCGTCGGCCTCGAGAGGAAGCGGCTTTTCAAGGTCTTTTCCAAGGCGTGACGGGGCGACTGACCGCGCTTCCGATGTAACTTGGCAAACGGATTGGCAGTGATTTACGGCGTTCCACTCCGGTTCGCGGGCTTTTCGTCAGGCTTGGCTTCGCTCGCGATTTGGCGTCGGGCGGTGTCCAGTAGGCTCCGCTCTTCGGGAAGGCGCATCCAGGTTTCCGCGCCCTCGAGGAAGGGTGCGGCTTCCTGCCGGCCCGTCGCAGCCAGTAGCAGACCATAAGTCACGCCGGGTTGGGTCCCACGCAATTGCGCTGCGTCCAGATCGCGAAAGAGTGCGACCCCCTCGTCGAACCGTCCTCTCTTGAAATGAGCGAAGGCCAGCGTCGCCCGGTAAGCCGGATTCCCCGGGAATCGCGCAATAAGGTCTTTTGCGATTCGCTCTCCGTCGGTCAAATCGGTTTCTAAAAGGAGATCCAGAAAGGCCAGGTTGTTCTGCCAGGCGGGATTGTCGGGTTCCGAGGCCACCTGCTTTTTGACAACCCGCAGGAGATCCCGGGTGTCTCCGAGGCGAAGATCGAGGGAGAAGAGATCACTCAGCGCATCCTTGGCCTGAGTGGGGATTCGATCGATGACAGTCCAGAGCGTCGCGGCATATTCCTCTTTCCAATGCCATTGCATGGTCAGGTCCAACAGCCTGGCGAAAGCTGGACCACTCGCGCCGGCGGCGGCCAGCACTTTGCGCCAGTTCGCCGTCCGCGTCTCCGGGGATTCCGTGCTCGCGGCGCGGGTTCGCCGGACCCGTTCCTGCCACGCCAGGGCATCCGCCGGGTAAGCCTTCCAGGCAGGTTTCTCCAGGGCCGCTGTCACCTTTTCCATTTGGCCGAGACCGAAGTAGGCCTCCACGAGAGGGGATTGGAATTCTGCTCGTTCCTGCCACTCCGCGGGTAGCGATCGCCAAAAGGATTCGACCTGGTCGTAAAGGAGCTGTCCGGCCAGCCATTCCGCGGCGCCAGATGCGTTTTCGAGATGATGCGTCGCCTCTTGAAGATAGAGCGCCAGATCCCGGCGAAATTCATCCGGACGATGGCGCCGCAGCGCTTCGAGACGGAGGGTGTAGAGATAGTCGTGCGGTTGGACGTAACGATCGAAGGCCTGCAACCATTGCTCCAGGTGCGGAGGTGGTTGGGCGCTTTGGGCCGCGTAATGCAGCAGGGATTGCAACGCCGTCAGGGCGACGTGTTCCTCTCCCGAGAGCTGTTCCAGATGCTCGATCGCGTCCCGGCGGATTGCTTCCGAAGAGGAGGAGAGGCGGATCGTGGATTGGTTGGCGAGATAGACCTTGTTCCCCGGTTCCAGTTTCAGCGCCTCCTGGCAAGTGGCATCCGCGTCCAGTAAATCCCCGGCCATGAAATCCGCCACGCTGGTCAGGTGGTAATATCTGGCCTTGGTCCGGGTGGCCGCATCGGCTCCGGCGAGAATGCCGCGGGCTTGACTGACCCGGCCAAAGCTCAGGGAGGCGGCGGCAAATTCGAGTCGGAAATCTGGATTCTTCGGATCGAGTGCGTTGATCCGTCCGAGCACTTCCAACACCGCGGGGTGATGCAATTTTCCCAGATAGGCGGCGAACAAACGCAGGGTTTGCAAGTCCGTGGGATCGCGCTGCGCGGCCAGGGCGTAAAGGTGGATCGCTTCTTCCGTATGCATTTTGGCCGCCTCACCTTCGGCAGCGCGCCGGAGGCGCCGGACGAGAAAATGCCGGTAAACGGGCGGACCCTCGAAGACGCCGACGACAATGAGGGCCGCCGCGATCAGCGAGATCGAAACCCACTTCATAGACCCAGGATAGTGACGGCCCGGCGACTGAAGTCTATTCGCAATCGCCGAAGCGATTGGGACTTGCCAGCCCGCCGCTTCAGGGCGAATGGCGGCTTTGCGTCCTTCCTGAAAATACCTCATCGAGAGTGAGCGATTCCCCATCCACCCCTCTGCAAGATGCCCTGCGGCAAACCCTGCTGCCACGTCTCGGCAAGGCGTTTCTGTTCCTCCTCCTGGCTGGCTTGGTCGGAGTCGGAGGATGGGAGGGCTATCGAACGATCAAGCTGCACCTGGCGCTGACGCGGGCGCGTCGCGAATTCTCGAACAGGCAGTTCATGCGGGCGGAATTTTGGGCGGGTCGGGTCTTCACGGTGGACGGAAAAAACGTCGAAGCCACCCGACTGATGGCGGAAATCAAGGAAGCGCAAGACCGCCCCGAAGCCCTGCGCTGGCGGATCAAGGTCGCGCAGCTCGAGCCGGGAAACGCTGGCGATATTCTGGCGTGGGCCAAATGCGCCTTTCGGTTTGGCCAGCGGGAAATGGCGGCCAGCGCGCTGCTAAGTCTTCCAGTCGATTTCCAAAATCGCAGTGCTGACTACCACGAACTGGAAGCGGGATGTGCGGTGGCCCTTCATCAGACCGGCCTGGCGGAGACGCATTTTGCCAAGGCTGTGGAACTCGATCACGACAACCCCGTGCACCGGGTGAACCTGGCGGGATTTCAACTAACGAATTCGCCGAATCCGGAAACGCGTGCGGCGGCCGTCCAGGATCTCGAAGGAATGCTCTCCGACCCGCGAGCGAGGTTGTTTGCCGCCCGAGCCTTGTTGACCGACGCGCTGTGGAAGCAGGACCATGCGAAAGTCCAACAGTACGCTGAGCAGCTGCAGGCGATCCCGGAGCATCACTTCGATGATGATTTGACCTGTCTCGGAGTGTCTATTTCCGAACCAGCCGCTTTCCGTCCCGCGCTCGAGGCGATCGAAAAGCGAGCGGAGTCGGATGCCTTGCGGGTGACCGAAACGGGAAACTGGCTGAACACTCACGGGATGGCTGGCGAAACGCTCTACTGGTCCGCTCATCTCCCGCCACCCATTCAGGCCAATGTCCGCGTGCAAATCGCGGTGGCCGAGGCCCATCTTGCCATGTCCGACTGGAGTGGATTGGAAAGCTTCCTGGTCCAATGCTACTGGAATGAAGGCGATTTTCTGCGGCGGGCCATGCTGGTCCTCAGCCAACGGGAACTTTCCCAATCTTGGGAAAAAGAGTGGAATCAGCTCGTCGCTGACGCGGAGGCCAATCCGCCGGATGGCTATCTGCTGGCGCAAGTGGCGGCCGGCTGGAACTGGCGGGACCAAGCGCTCACCCTTCTTTGGGGAGCGGCCAAGCGACCCGAAACGGGAGCGGTCGCGCTGCAGAAACTTTGGGACATCTACTCGCTTTCAAACCAAACGCGCGAACTGTGGCGGGTGGCCCGGGCGCAAATCGAGCTCGAGCCGGCCAATCCGACGAGGAAGAACAACGAGGCCTTTCTCTCCTTGCTCCTCTTTGGCGCCTCGGAGCGGGCCGAACGTCTGGCCCGGGAAGCCTCCACGACGAATCCGCAGGTTCCCGAGTGGGCGGCGACTTATGCGTATGCCTTGCACCTCGCGGGCAAGGAGGCCGAGGCGAAAAAGGTCATGGGGAATCTCTCTTCCGAAACGCTCGGACGACCTGGCATCGCGCTCTATTCCGCGATCATCATGGAAGCCACCGGCGATGCCACGCAGGCTCGGGACACGCTGGCCAAATTGAATGTGCGCGGGATGCTTCCCGAGGAACGGAAGCTCGCGACGAACCTCGCGCAAAAGTTGAATATTGCGATCCGCTGAGCGCGGCGCTCAGCCGTTCGCCAACTACGGTTTGGATGGCTCCAGACCCGCTTCGGTTTTCTCCGGCGCGATCTTCGCACCGGTCGCGGCCGCGATCACGGCGGCGGCCGCAGGGTCTTTGGGCGCTCGGCGCGGAGGTGCCGGCTCCATGACATCGAAGAATTGCCCGGCAAGCGTTGTCGGAACGGGCTCGTTGATGCCATAGACGGAAGGCCATTGTTTGGGCAGCCAGGCGGTCCCGAAGAGACGGTCGATGACGGGAAAGATGAACGAAAAATTGCGATCCCGATGCTCATCGTTCGTATGGTGCCAGTGGTGAAAAGCTGGGGAGGTGATGAGCCATTCCAGGGGTCCCAGGCGGAGGCGCACATTGGCATGGATGAAGAAGGTCCAGAGGATGCCCACGACGGTCACTCCCAACACGATGGGGTCAGGATGTGAGCCCTTGGTTTGGGCGAGGCCAAAAAGATAGAGGGGCGCGAAATTCGACAAGCGCGTGAAGACGACATCGAAGGGATGCGCGCGACTGCTGACCAGCCAGTCCAAATGTTCGGCGCTATGGTGAATGGTGTGAAAGCGCCAGAGCACCGGCCAGGCGTGCAAAGCCCGGTGACCCCAGTATGCGCCGATATCACCGACGAGCAACGCCAGCGGCAGCCGGACCCAGAGCGGCCAACCGCCCACGGTCGAATACATGCCCCCAAAATCCATCCCATGCAGCCAGCGGGCGACCAGGGCCAGCGGCACCGAAAGGATCGCGGCGGGGAACAGGCTGTTGATGAAGTACCAGGCGAGGTCCACGCCGATCTGTTTCCTCCAGATCCTGGCGGGGTGCAGCGCGCACAAGCGTTCCAGCGGAACAAAGATGACCGTGAGCAGAACCAACCAAAACGCCAAATGAGTGGCGTCGACGAAAAAATCCGAGAGATGCTGGAGGAGGGGATGAGTCATTGGCCCAAGGCGGGATGCGGAAACTCCAAGGCGAACGGCGTGACTATACGCAGGCTCCTGGCCGGCTCAAGCAACGGCGGGGAACGTCATCCGGCGCCGGCGGCGCCGCACGAGTTCGAAGAGGATGCAGGCGGCGCCAAAGCCGGTGAAAATCATCCAATTCGAGACATCAGGCACGAGTTCCAAATCGACATTGGCCAGGAGCGCAAATGGCGGCTCGCACGCCGGACCGTTGCCGGCAGTGAACGAGAGAACTTCACTTGTGGCGGTGGCGGTAAAAGAAAAGGTCGCCGACATCCACCCCGTGAAACTTTCACCGTTGTTCGTGACCATCGCGGTCGATTGGGTTTGGCTCCCCAGACTCACCGTCCATTGCTCCTGGGTATTATTGGTAAAACCGGTCCCCTGTTGCTGCGCGCCCGCCCAGTTGAACTTCAATTGGTAAAACTTTCCGACGATCAGGGTGTTGATCGTTTGGGTGATCGCTCCCACCTGATAAACGCCGTCGGCCGCAATAATGTTTCCGCCCCCCGGAGGTGCGGTGATTGTGGTCAGGCCGCCGTTGTTGCCACTGGCCAGGGTAGTCCCGGTACCCTTGCCCCACATGAAGGTAGTCCCGTAGCCATTGGAGCCATTGTACTCGCCGGGGGCTTCATAGGGTTGCCCGGGCGCTCCGTTGGCCTGGTTTCCAGCCGAGATCGTCGCCGCGGTGTAAACGAAATTGTAGCCCGAGGTATCCCAGCTTCCCACCGTCAGGGTGGCTCCAGAGGCTGGCCCCCCGGTGTCGCTTCCAAATTGGCCGTAGAGTTGCCCGGTGATTGGCTTTGCCGTCTGATCCGAATACGTGATCGTCGTAAAATTACCATCCGTCACGAGATTCGCCGAGGCGCTCTGTGAAAGCACCAGGGCAAAAGCGAGGATTGCGGGGATGCGAGATGGGGATTTCAACGTAAGTAGAATACCTGACTCAGCAGCGCGCATACCACTTGGGGGGCGAAGTGACGCGGGTCAGGGTCAGAAATGCTGCGCGGAATGTGATAGAATTTCCATAACGTGCAAGCACGTAGTGCTTCAATGCTCTGAAAGGCTCATGCGAACGGTTTTTCAGGGTAATTGACTTCCTATCCGCGTCGTGTTCTGTCCGCACGCCTTCTGCTTTATCAAATCTGACATTGTCCCCCAAAAAGGTCCCTCAAACCCAGTTGTTCCCAACATCCGCCACTTCCAGGAAATGACGACTTCTCTCCGAGACGAAGTGGAAAATAGGGTTTCTGGCCGACGGGTGCCGTCGGATGGCCGACGGTCGGTTCACCTTCAGGGCGTCTTCTTCGCGGCCGTGGTGGCCATTGGGCCGATCCTCTTGTTCTGGCATTTGCACGGACTGTGGAATCCAGAGGGAGCGTATGCGTACGGTTGGGCAGTGCCGTTGCTGGCCGCATTTCTTTTCAAGTCGCGGTGGGACGTCCGACCGCCGCCTTCTTCCTGCGGGCCGGGCTCGGTCTACCTCGCGATGGGGTTTGCTCTGCTCACCCTTCCTGCGCATTGGCTCCTGGAAGCGGCCCCCGAACGCAGTATTTGCGCGTGGTTGGGGGCCATCGCCGGCCTGGGTTTATCCCTGGCGCTTCTCGCGCGAGTGGGCGGCCTGCCGTGGCTGCGGTGGTTCAGCTTTCCGCTGTTGTTCATCCTCACATCTGTCCCGTGGCCGCACGGCGTGGAATTGCCTGTCTCGAACTCTCTCATGCACGCCACTGCGGCCGCCACGGTGGAAATCCTCTGCTTGATCGGGGTTCCGAGCGTCCAGGCAGGCAACCTGGTCCACATCGAAACCGGAGTCATCGACGTCGACGAAGCTTGCAGTGGAATTCGGTCGCTGCAGGCGATGATCATGATCTCGCTTTTCCTGGGGGAGTTGTTTCGGCTGAAGCCGGCGAGGCGACTTTGGCTCGTCGGGATTGGCCTGACGGTGACGGTCATCGCGAACGTCGTTCGCACGGTGGCGCTTTCGAGCATCGGCTTCAGCCAGGGCATCAGGGCAGTGGATCACTACCACGATGCCGCCGGTTTTGCGGTCCTGGGATTTTCGTTGTTGAGCACACTCGGGGTGGCATTCCTCCTCCGTCCGGCGCAGGCGTCCGTGACGCCGCCGGACACGTCCCTCGTTGGATTGCCCTTTCCGCTCAAGATCAGCCTGGCGCTGCTGGTCTGGTTTTCCGTCGAGGAAATATCCGTGGAATCATGGTACCGGCTGCACGAACCAAAATGGCAGGGCTGGAGTTGGGCTGTTCAGTGGCCCGAAAAGAGCGAGACTTTCCATTTCATCGAGATTCCCCAGCGCTCACTCCGGCTTCTCCTGTGTGACGACGCGCACGCCGCCGCCTGGAGGGAACCCGGGGGAAGCGATTGGTCGCTCTACTGGATCCGCTGGAATCCCGGCAATCCCGAAGCGGAAGCGGCGAAAGTCCATCGCCCGGATGTGTGCCTCAATGCGGAGGGCGCCACCATGGAGAAAGACCTGGGAACGCATCTCGAGGCCGTCGGTGGGACGCAAATCCCATTTCATAGCTATACGTTTCGCGTCGGAGACAAGATCCTCTACGTCTTTTTTTGCCTCCACGAAGAACGAACCGGCGCGCTCCCGGTCGCCACGGATTCGCACTTCGAGGAGGTGGATATGTTTCAACGCGCGCTCCAGGGCCGCCGACATGTCGGTCAGCAAAGTCTGGAGTTCGCCATCTCGGGGTATCCCTCGGAACGGAGCGCGCAGGAGGCGTTCAAGGCACGCTTGGGGCAATTGATCCACGCCGGGTCAGGCTCCATCCCGTAAACGGGGATGACTGCCGCCGCGGTTACTGATAACTGCCGCGGTGGTTACTGACTGACCACGGGCGGATTCGGCTTGGGCGGTGGGGCCGGGCGGTCCTTGCTCTTTCCGGTGCCTCCAGTTCCGCCTCCTCCGCCTCCTGGATTGGACGGTTCGTTCGCGTAGTTGCTATTGCCGGCGTCACCGACACCCGAATTGCCTCGCACGCCGCCGACGGCGCTGAAGAGAGCGGCGGGATCGCCGTAGAGCGCCACATCGACGGCGGCCTGTACCAAGGCAAAATTCGAACCTGCTGACGCCGTCTGGACGATGGCTTCGGCGAGTGTCATCGGGTCTCCCGGGGCCGCGGGATCGTTGACCGCCGCCAGGGCGCTGGCATCCGCTGGTTCGACGATGGACTTGGAATCGGCCGTGGATTTGAAGTCCGGCTCGCCGGCTTGCGTAGGAGGGGTCAGGGATGGGGTGCTGGAGGTGACCGCTTGGGACGGTGTCCCACGCTGATACCGAACTTCTTTCCACGGATTGGGCACGGCGCGGACGGCCGCTGCGGCAATCTCCGGTGCCGCGTTCGGTGCGGCACTGACGGCTGCTCGCACAATCGCCAACGCGCTGCCTGGCACCGCGCGAACAGCCGCGTAAACGACGGCGGCAACTAGTTTCCTCGTCGTGTCCGGGCCAAGCCCCTTGAGCGCCGCGACGACGATTGGAGCCGCTTGGAGAGGAGCATTGGGCCCGGCTTCCTTGAGCGCCCGGGTGACGATCGCCCCTGCGGAGTTCGGCGTGTCGGCGACTTCCTGGCGCAAGCGTGCGACATCCTGCGCATCGGCTTGGGCGGCCAGAACACCGAACATGCTAAAAATGATTGGAATCAACTTCCAACGGTTCATACAAAACAATACGTACACTGGAGTCTACAAAGGTCTGATAATTGCTATTGTCAATATTGCTTTTCAGATTACGTATAAACCCCTAAATTAGCAAATTGAACAGTTCAGCACGCTTCCACTCTCAATCCGCCTGTGGGTCGGCTCTGCGAATAGTATGGTTTTTGCTGCTTTCTTTTCTGGTTCGAAGCTCCTTCGCCCAAGAGTCGATCCGTCCGTCCGTCACGGGTGATCTGGCTTCGGAGGCTCGCAAGCCTGAGACGAATGGAAATTATTTTCTCAAGGCGGGTCCGGTGGGTTTTTCGGCGTCGCTCTCCACAGACGTCGAATATAACGATAACGTCGGTTTGTCGGAAAAGAATCGCGAGAGTGACTTTATCATCCGGCCGCTGTTGCAAATCGACAGCGAGTGGCGCGTCACCACGCTCAATACGCTGCGCTTCGACATTGGCATCGCCTACTCCGACTACACCCAGCATAAAGACCTCGATACGCGGAGCATCCTCCTCGATCCAGGCTCGCAAATCTCTTTCGATGTCTACGTCGGCGGCGTCTTGAAGCTGACCTTCCACGATCGCTTTGCCATTTTGCAGAATCCGATCGACGAGCCGACGCTCAGCAACACCGCGCGATTCGATCGCTTTCAGAATTCCGCCGGACTGACGGCCCTCTTCGACTTCAACGATTTGAAAATCGTCTTCGGTTACGACCATTTTACCTATCACACTTTTGGCGACGAATTCGATTTTTTGGACCGGCGGGAAGAGCAATTTTTTGCCAGCGCCAGTTTGCGCTTGAGCGATGCGGTGACCGTCGGCCTGGATAGCAGCGGCGGGCTCGTCTACTACAACACCGACTTCAACAACGACGGCTCGATGTTCAGCGCCGGGACGTTCCTGGAGGCGACCCTTTCAGACTACACGACGCTGCGGATCGATGGCGGTTACCAGCAGATGGTTTTCCAGACGGACGGAACCAATGGCGACACGACCAACTACCACGGCTGGTACGCCTCGCTCACCGTGGCGCAACGGTTGAACCAGTATTGGAGTCATTCCCTCGCCGTCGGCCATGAAGCCCGGCTCGGCCTCGAAGTGAACTTTTATGAATATGATTTTGTTCGCTACCTCGCTCAATGGCAGATCAATCCGCGGATGACTCTCGGCCTTGAGGGCTTCATCGAGGATGCGAACGAGTCGGGCACGGCTGCCCAGAATTCGGAGGAGTCGCGGCGCTGGGGAGGGAGTGCTTCGCTGTCGTGGCGCCTGGGTGCCAAGGTCACAGCGAACCTGCGTTATGAGTACGTCAAGAAGGACTCCGATCTGGCTTTGCGCTCCTACTATCAAAACGTTGGCACTTTCTCATTGAAATACGACTTTTAGCCATGCGCTCCGTCCTTGCCCGGCATCTGTGCTTTGCCGTTTGTTCTCTCTTCCCGTGCCTCGGCGCCACGGCGTTGCACGGCCAGCAAACGACCGCGGCGGAGAGGGTCACTGCCAACGAAGCCGCGGCGGTTTTCGGGACAACCTCGTCGATGGACGTGCTCGACTCGACGCGCCGCCTGGGCGCGGGAGATCGGCTGAGCTACCGGGTCGTCGAGGAACGGCGCCAGCCGGTGGCGCTCACGGTGGCCGACAGCGGTGAAGTCGAGGTGCCGCTCATCGGACGCGTCCACGCTTCCGGACGAACCTGCAAGGAACTCGCGCAATCCATCAAGCCCCTGCTCGAGCGGGAATACTTCTACCACGCCACGGTGATCGTTGGGCTCGACGCGATCAGCGCCAAATCGCGCGGGCGTGTTTACATCAGCGGCCAGGTGCGCCAGCAGGGTCCCATCGAGATTCCCCCGGATGAACGTTTCACGCTCAGTAAGGCGATCCTGAAGGCCGGTGGTTTTGCGGATTTCGCCAACCATCGCAAAATCAAGCTCGTGCGCAAAACCGCCGGAGGCACCGGACAGACGACGATTGTCGATCTCGATGCGGTCACGGTGCGCGGCGAACTCGACAAAGATCCCGAACTGCAGCCGGACGACACCATCATCGTCCCTGAGAAGTTCGTGAATTTTTGACGCCGGATGGACGCGCCCTCTTCTCCTCCGGCCGCTCACGAAAAGGATGCGGGCTCCTGGTGGTATCTTATCCACACCAAGGTCTACCGCTACCGCGCCCTGCTCGGGAAATATTGGTGGCTGGTACTGTTCGCGACTTGCGCGGGCCTCGCGGTGGGCGCGTGGAAGACCGCCCGGCAACAGGTCGTCTATGTTTCCACCGGACGGATGATGGTCAGCGGGAAGATCAATCTGCCGGAGGGAGCCACCTATACCGAGGAGATGAATCTCTTCATCTCCACGCAGCGCGAACTCATGCAGGACGAAGCGGTGCGTCAGCGCGCCGAGAATCTCGTGCGAACCGCGAACCCGGAAATCGCGGTCAGCCCGGTGGAACTCACGGTCGCGCCGTTGCCGCAAACGTCCATTTTCATCCTCACGGCGACCGGCACCGAGCCGCTCTATCCGCAGAAATTTCTCGATGCGGTCATGCACGAGTACAGCGCGACGCGGCGGGAGATGCGCACGGAAAAGAGCGAGAGCGCCGAAAGTTCCATCGAGGATGAAATCATGCGCGTGCAGGCGGATTTGCAAAAAGAGGAGGACCGGCTCATCGCTTTCCAGCGCGAAAACAATGTCGGCTACCTCGAGCAGGGCGGGAATAGCGCCGGCGCCTACCTGGGCAAGCTCAATACCCAACTCGCCGAATTGAAGAACGAGGCGCAACTCCTGGACCTCTTTCAACTCGACCAAAAGATCGCGCGGGACGAGAACGCGCCGGCGGCCAAGCCGGGGGATACCGAGGCCCGCCGCAATGGGGACCCGCGGCTGGCCAACGGTCCGGAAATCGAATACGCCCGCGCCAAGCAGCAGATCGAAGTCTTGCGCACGGAACGCGCGGAGTACGCCAAGGATTTGCGCCCCAAGCACCCAATCATTGTCGATCTCGACCGGCAGATTGCCCAGGAGCAGCAGCTCATCGACGTTTTCCGCAAGCAGAGTACCGAGGAATTGCAACGGCGTCGGGAAGCCACGCGCCTCGAAATCCAGAACTTGGAAAAGACCATTAACGAATGGGAGGCCAAGGCGCTCGACCTCAGCCAGCGGATGGCGGATTACAGCGGCATCCAGGCCAGCATCACGCGCAAGCGCGCCGAGTTGGAATCGCTTAGCCGCTCCAAGGGAAACGTCGAGATCAACCGCAACGTCGACCAGGATGTAATCTCCGTCCGGCAGCACGCCAGCCCGGCACAGCTGCAGAAACTGGGGGTCGTGCGCACCATCGGGACTGCGGTGGCGCTCGGTTTGTTCGCCGGGTTGTTCTTCCTCGTCCTCATCGACCAGCTCGACGACCGCGTGGCCTCCTACACGGAGTTTCAGTCGCATTTCCGCGAGCGGGTGCTCGCGCAGATTCCTCATAGCCCGGCGGATCGGGAGAATGGTACCGCGGGCCTGCTCATGCCCGACGACGAGCGGCATGCTTTTGCCGAGGCCTTTCGATCCCTGCGTTCCTCGGTAGTCTTTTTGCCGGTCGCGGGAATGAAGCCAAAGATCTTTCTCATCACCAGCGCGGTGCCGAATGAGGGCAAGAGCACCGTGACGATGAATTTTGCGATCACCCTTTCTCTCGGTGGATCGCGGGTCCTGCTGGTCGATGGCGACCTGCGTCGCGGAGAATTACATCGGGCGTTCGGATTGTCCAACGAGAGCGGCTTGAGTGATGTTCTGGGTGGGCGCGAGGCGTTGGCCGATGCGATGCAGTTGACGCTGGTTCCTGGCCTGACCCTCCTGTCGCGCGGTCCCGGTGTGGCCAACCCCGGTGAGCTTTACCTTGGCCGGAGCGCCGACGAGTTTCTCAAGGCCGTGCACGCCGAGTTCGACTATGTGGTCATCGACAGCTCGCCGGTCATGGCTGCCGACGACACCACCACTTTCGCTCCCAAGACCGACGCCACGATTTTCGTCTTTCGCTTTACTTCCTCGAGCACCCGGGCCAGTCGCAAGGCGCTCGAGCTGCTCCGCGAGCGGCAGACCAATATCATGGGCATCGTCTGCAACGATGTCTCCGAGGCGATGCAGGAGTACTATTACTACCGGTATCCGGACTACTACGCATCCGCGGGGAGCGACCGCGCGAAAGTCTAGCATGCCTCGACGCATTGCGTTCATCACTGGCATCACCGGTCAGGATGGCTCGTATCTCGCGGAACTCCTGCTGGCCAAGGATTATGAAGTGCACGGCATGGTCCGGCGCACCGCCCTCGAGGCGCCCGAGCAGCGGCTCGGGCGGATCCGTCATCTCCTCGATCGACTCACCCTGCATCCCGGTTCGCTCGACAGTTCGGTCAGTCTCTTTAAGATCGTGAATCGGATCCATCCCGATGAGTGCTATCATCTGGCTGCCTCGAGTTTCGTCAGCTATTCCTTTGAGGAGGAGTTCACGACGCTGCAGACGAACATTGGCAGCACCCATTACCTGCTCTCGGCCATTCACGATTGCGCGCCGAACTGCCGGGTTTATTTTGCCGGGACCAGCGAAATGTTTGGTGCGGCGCGGGAGACCCCGCAGCATGAGCAGACGGCCTTTATTCCGCGCAGCATCTACGGCATTTCGAAAGTGGCGGGTTTCGATTTGGTCCGAAACTACCGGGCGCGCTACGGACTGCATGCGAGCAGCGGCATTCTCTACAATCACGAGAGCCCCCGGCGGGCGCCGGAATTTGTTTCGCAGAAGATTGTCGCCGGCGCGGCGCGCATCCGGGCTGGTCGTGCTTCGGAATTGCGGTTGGGCAATCTCGAGGCCCGCCGCGATTGGGGGCACGCCGCGGATTACGTCCGGGCCATGTGGCTCATGCTCCAGCGCGACGAACCGGCCGATTTTGTCATCGCTACCGGGACCACGCATTCGGTCCGGGAGTTTTGTGAACGCGTCTTTGCCCGGGCCGGACTGAATTGGCAGGACCATGTCGTTTCCGACGACCGCTTTTTCCGGGAGAGCGAACATCTGGAGTTGCGCGGCGACAGTTCCCACGCCCGGCGGGTCCTGGGTTGGACTCCGACCTACGATTTCGACGCGCTGGCGAATGAGATGACCGATGCCGCACTGGCGGCCAACCGGGAGGACTCCGCCTCGTGAGTTTGCCCGCCATGCCCTCTCCACCGCTCGGTGCGGCTGCGGAGTCGGTCCGGACGCTTCCGACCGTGCGCATTCGTCCGCCGCGCCCGTGGGAAGCGCTCGATCTTTCCGCGCTCTGGCGTTTCCGCGACCTGCTTTTTGCGCTGGCCGTGCGCGATATCAAGCTGCGCTACCGGCAGACGCTGCTCGGCGTTCTTTGGGTGATCTTACAGCCCCTGCTCGGCGCCGGGATCTTTTCCTTCGTCTTTGGTCGCGTCGCCCACCTGGATTCCGGCGGCGTACCCTACGTGCTTTTTGCCTACACGGGGCTTCTCGCCTGGAACCTCTTCAACGGCATCGTCCTCAAGGCTTCGGGATCACTCGTGGCCAATGCGTCCCTGGTCGGCAAGGTCTTTTTCCCGCGCTTGCTGCTGCCCATTTCCGGGGTCCTTTCCAACTTGTTGGATTTCGTGATCGCCTCGTTTGTCGGGATGCTCTTGTTCTTCGTCACCGGGCAGGTGCCTGGGGTGTCGCTGTTCGCGGCGCCGTTTTGGCTGTTCATGCTCCTGCTGTTGGCCACGGGCCTTGGGTTGCTTGGCGCCGCTCTCGCGGTGCTCTACCGCGACGTTCTGCACGTCCTGCCGGTGGCCTTGCAATTTCTGCTCTACGGCAGTCCGATTGGTTACACCATTTCTGTGATCCCGGCGGGTTGGCCGCGCCTGCTCTACAAGTTGAACCCGCTCGCCCCGCTCGTGGACGGTCTGCGCGTGACTTTGTTGAGCCACGGGTCGATTGGCCGGCTCTCGAGTGGTTACGCCTGCGTGGTTTCGGTGGCCGTTTTCGTCGTTGGACTCCTGGTTTTTCGCCGCATGGAGCGGCAATTCGCCGATGTCATCTAAAGCGACTTTCGCCGCATGACTTCGCCGCTGATTTCCCAAGCTTCGAATTTTCCAGGCGATCGGCCTGGAAGCCGGGGACGCCTGGCGAACGCTGCGTTTTGGCTTTTCCTCTGCGCCGGAATACTTCTGCGATTACGACAATATTTGTTCAATCGCGCGCTGTGGATCGATGAGGCGATGTTGTCGCTCCACCTCATCCACGGGAGCCTGCGGGACCTGTTTCGCCCATTGATCGATCCCTTGCAGATCGCGCCCCCGGCTTTCCTGGTCGCGACGGCGGCCCTGGCCCGCGCCCTGCCGGGGCCGATTGAAATGCGGCTGCGCGGTTTTCCGTTTCTCTGCGGAATGGCGTGCTTTTTGGTGTTTGCGGCCTTTTGCCGCCGCCGCTTGGAGAAGAGCGGGGCGGCCGTGGCCGTGGGATTTTTCGCCCTGTCCGCGCCCTTCATTTATTACACCACGGAGGTGAAGCAATATGCGTCCGACGCCCTCGCGGCCTTGGTGTTGCTGGTGCTCGCGCTGCCGTGCCTGACCCAGGGCTTGACGACGCGCCGCGCACTGGGGTTGGCCGTTGCCGGTAGTTTGGCCATTTGGTTCTCGCATCCCGCGATCTTCGTCCTGGCGGGAATCGCCTGCGCGGTCGGTTATCAGTTGGTCATCGCCGGCCGGAAGGGCGACCTCGTGCGAGGTGTCGCCGTGGCGGTGTGTTGGGGGATCAGTTTTGTGGCGTTCTATCTGGTCGCGATCCGGCCAAATTCCGGCATCCAAAGCGTGCAGGAATTTCATCGCGATGCTTTCCTGCCGATTCCGCCGCGCAATCTCGGGCAATTGCGCACGTGTGTGCAGGCGCTCTTCGGTATGTTCATTTATCCGGGGGGCTTTAGTGCGCCCGTGCTGGCCTTTCTGCTCACGTGCTGGGGATTGGGCTGGTCGGAGCGGTTTTCGCGCGCGGAGAAAGTGCTGTTGCTGCTCCCCTTGTTCTTCTGCGGGCTGGCGTCCATGGCGCAGCGTTATCCCTTCACGGGGAGACTCCTGCTGTTCTTCGCGCCGATCCTTTTGATTTTCGTGGCGGAAGGAGCGGCGTGCTGTGCGCAATTGCTCGCGAAGCGCCGCCTGGCCTGGCTGCCGGCGCTCCTGCTCCTCTTCCAACCTGCGGGCAATGCCTTGGAGCGGCTGGTGCATCCGGAAGAGGTGGAGGAGATCCGCCCCGTCCTCGCCTACCTCTCCGACCACGCCCTGTCCGGTGACACTCTTTTTATCCATCACGAGGCGCGCTGGAACTTCGCTTTTTATCACCCCACTTATCCGTTGTCAGAAGAAGTCACCATTCGGCAAGCGGAATGGACCGACAAGAATACCGACTATATCGCGCGGCTGGCCGAGTTGGTCGGGCACTCCCGCGTCTGGTTGCTTTTTGCCCACACCCCGCCTTCGGATCAGGACCAAGTCCTGATCTTTGCCCGGGTATTAGGCACGGAAAAAGAGCACCTTGAAGCCAAAGGGGCCTCAGTTTGGCTGTTCGATTTCAATCGCCGCAAGGCTGAGCAATGAACCCATCCGTATCCCGGCCATCCCGCACCGATGTCCTCTGACCTCGCCCTCTCCGCGCGGAATGTCGGCAAGGTTTTTCGCGTGCCGCACTCGCAAACTCGGGCCACGACCCTGGCCGAATTGGTCGTGGAAAAACTGCGCCGCCCTTTTTCGGGAGGTGGCTCCGAAGACAATTTTCAAGCTCTGAGCGATGTCAGCTTCGAGGTGCATCGTGGCGAAGTGCTCGGCATCGTCGGTGCCAATGGCGCCGGCAAATCCACGCTGCTCAAGATTCTTTCGCAAATCACTCCGCCGACCTCCGGGGAAATCGATTTGTATGGCCGCGTCGCCTCGCTCCTCGAAGTCGGGACAGGTTTTCATCCGGAATTGACCGGCCGCGAAAACATCTATCTCAACGGCGCGATCCTCGGGATGAGCCGGCGCGAGATCGCCGCGGAATTCGACAACATTGTGGCCTTCGCCGAAACCGAGGCCTTCCTCGATTTACCGGTGAAGCGTTACTCGAGTGGGATGTATGTTCGCCTGGCGTTTGCCGTCGCCGCGCATTTGCGCCCGGAAATCCTCATCGTCGATGAAGTCCTGGCGGTGGGCGATACCGCTTTTCAGCGCAAGTGCCTGGGGAAGATGGAGGACGTGACGCGCGAAGGCCGGACGGTGATTTTTGTGAGCCACAATCTGGCGGCCGTTAACACGCTGACCACGCGCTGCCTGTATCTCGACCATGGCCGCGTGGTGGCCCTCGGGCCGACGGAGGAGATCGTGAACGCCTATCTGGCCGGGAAAGAAGACGGGTCCGTCGAATGGGTGGCGGAAACGCCGAGCAGCCATCCCTTGCAGGTCACCCGCGTGCGCTTGCTCCAGGGCAACGGCGAGCCGTCGGCCAAGTTTGAGGCCGATGAAGGGATCGACGTGGAAATCCAATATGAAGTGCGGCAGGCCGTGGCGAATGCGTTGGTCGAATTCTTCGTCCTCACCTTGGAAGGAGTTCATCTGCTGACTTCCGGTGATCACGACACCGACGCGACCCGCTACGAACAGCGCACGCCCGGGACCTATACCGCCCGGATCCGGATCCCGGGAAATCTTCTCAACCTCGGTACCTACGTGCTGCGGATTAACAGTGGGACGCATCGCGAGACGTTCGACCATGCGGACGCGCTCACCTTCCAAATCCACGAACCTCGCAACCTCACCGCGCGCCACAATCGGCGCGGGCTGCTCCTGCCAATGTTGCCTTGGCAGACCACGAAGACCCCATGATTCCTTTGCCAAAATTCGTCCGAAAGATCCTCAAGCTGCCGCTGATGCTGGCGCTCCAGTGCGGTTTCATTCGGCGGCGGGCCGCTTTTGAGATCAAGCACCGTTGGTTTCGTGATTTGGAACTGTCGGTTCCGCTGACGGATGATTTTTCGTGTCCGATACCCGAGCTCGACGCGTTGTATTCGTTCAGTGAGATTTTTGTGACCGACGAGTACGGCTCTTTCCTGAGAGACATCCCGGTTCCCCGGCGCTGGATCGATCTCGGATGTCATACGGGATATTTCACTCTTTATCTGGCGTGGCAACACGCGGTGGCGCGGACGAATGAGGACTGGCACGCCCTGTTGATTGACGCCGACCGCCGAGCCCAGGCCGCCGCGGCCGCGACGCTCCGCGGGAATGGCCTCGCCGGACGTTGCCAATTGCTGCACGGGGCGATCTCGAGCGGGGGCGGGTCACGCGAGTTTGCGCTCCGGTCGGGCATGGGCTCGTCGATCGACTTGCAGCCCGCCGGCGTCCAGTCCGTGACGCGCGTGCCCTCGATCGGGCCGGTCGACATTCTCGCCGCGTTTCCACCGCCCTACGATTTGATCAAAATCGACATCGAGGGCGCGGAGTATGATTTTCTCGACGCCTACGCCGAGGTGTGGACCCAGGCTGCGGCCATCTTGATCGAATGGCACGGGAGCGACCCTTCCAGCCCTGATCGCGTTCGGTCCAGCCTCGAGCAAAAGGCCTTTCGCTTCGTCCGCATTCTACGCCCAGTGCGGACCTTGATGATCGATGGCCAGGCCTTCTCCAGTGGCGTGCAACTCTATCGGCGATGAGGCTCCTGGTTGCCGATGAGGAAATCATCGCCGGCGGAGTCGAGACGCTGCGTGGCGAGTTATTGCCGGAACTGGCCCGCTTGTGTGAGTCCGTGATTTGGGCGCTGCCCGAGCACGTCTGCGGCCAATTTCGCGAGCGCATGCGGAGCGTGCCGAATCTTGCCGTGAAAAGTCTTCGCCCCGCCCGCCTCCATCCCGGGCGGCTCGCGCGGGCGGTGCTGCGCCGAATTCCGACGCGGTGGAGCCAGGGCGCGGTCCAGCGGATGGACGAGCGCCAGGTGCAGGCGCGGTTGCGGTCTCTCGTCCGCCAGCACGGCTGCACGCATAGCCTCACGACGTGCGTGTTCACCCAGCGTTTTCCGGTGCTGCGGATCCCGCTGGCCGGATTCGTCTGCGACGTGAATCCAGCACTGCCCCCAGCCACGCTGCGCAATATTCTCGATTGGGCCGGGCGCGCCGACGCCATTTTTGCCATCTCGGATTTCACCCAGGCCGAATTGTGCCGGCTGGCACCCGCGAGCGCACCGCGCATTCAGAGCGTTCCGCTCGCTGCGACCGTCGCCCGCCTGGCCGGCGCCGCCCAGTGCGAACCCTTCGATTTCTATTTTCCCGCGGCGCCCAATCCGCATAAGGGCCACGCGACTTTGCTGGCCGCGTGTGCCTTGCTGGTGGAGCGGGGTCGCGACTTTCGACTGGTGCTCAGCGGACCGGGAATCGCAGGTTGGGCGGGCCTGGCGGAAGCGCGTCGCACGCTGGGCGCCCGCCTGGAGGTGCGCAGCGACGTGCCGCCCGCGGAAGTGGAAGGTCTCTTTGCGGCGGCGCGCTGCATCGTCCTGCCCACGAGCTACGAGGGATTTGGGCTGCCGCTGGCCGAAGCATTGCGTCGCGGCAAAGAAGTCATCTGCACGGACATCGCGCCTTTCCGTGAACAACTGCAACGCTATGCCTGTGCGGACCGGGCCCGCCTGGTTCCAGTGGGCGACGCCGGGCGGTTGGCCGAAGCGCTGGAGCAGCACCTGAGCGCACCGCTCCCGCCACTTCCCGAGGCCGAATGTCGCCAGCGCCTGGCGCGGTGGACCTGGGCCGATGCCGCGCGCCGCTGCCACACCCTGCTGACCCAACTCGGCCCATGATCGACCTGGACCCTTTGCGCTGGCGGTCCGGCGATCTCGCCTCGGCGATTCGCTGGCAGATCAACCACCGGATCAATCGGCGGCCGCGTTGGCTCGATCGTCTCGGTGCGAAATTGACCATTGTCGACGCCTTCGGAGGGGCGGGGGACACGCTCCTGACCGCCATCGTTTGCCGCCACCTCAAGCAGCGCTTTCCGCGGTTGCGCCTGAACTGTCTGACGCCCAATCCTGAATTGCTGCGGCTTGACCCCAACATCGATACGCTCAATGCGCCGGAGGATTACCTGAGTGTGCGCCAATGGTATCTCGACATCATCGAGCATAAGGACCCGCACGAAAATGTTCTCGCCGGGACCTTCCGCGAATTCGCGATCC
>Ga0206804_10098_pt1 | contig 26142 bp, 21 predicted proteins | sample Alteio_BWOrgCont_62_FD_152888 | JGI IMG/M metagenome (GOLD analysis project Ga0206804, IMG submission 152888) | Enriched cells from forest soil in Barre Woods Harvard Forest LTER site, Petersham, Massachusetts, United States -... | ecosystem: Environmental > Terrestrial > Soil > Temperate forest >... | reverse complement strand
ACTCTCACCGCGGAAGCTGCCGATCTTGCGGAAGAGGTGAAGGAAGGCTTCCTGGGTCATATCCTCGGCCTCAGAAACATTGCCGAGCATGCGCAGGCACAGGGTATAGACACGCCGCTTGTGCAGCGCGTAGAGCTTGGAAAAGGCTTCTGCATCGCCTTGTTTGGCTAGCTCAATCGCTTCAGCTTCGCCGGCGATTGGAGGGTTCCGCTTGAATAAGCCGGAGTTCGCTTTTGTGGGCATCGTAGGAGGGCCTTGGAGTTGCATAGCGATAGTTGCTTCCGGTCCGTACGTTCCAACTGCGCCGGCAACTGCCTAGGATCAGGGTAACGTACTTGGGTTGCCACAGGTTTCAATGCCATTGGACTGGCTATGGCGCCAGATGGTTGTATGAGCCATGTTTGCAAGAGTTTGAAGGCCGGCAGCAGGAGCTGGAAAAAGATTAGCTGCCGATGAAGCGGGCATAAAGGGAGCGGGCAAGGCCGGTGTCCGTGGTTCCCTGCACCAGGGCACGGCCATCCGGGAAGACCGTCAGCGTGTGCTCCCCACGGCGGAATCGCACCAACATGCCATTCGCGCGGACCTCTCCCAGGGGGCGAAGGCGTGCGGCCAGCGCGGCGAGATCGACGGGGCGGTGGTGCTCGTGGATCTGCACGGAGTTGCGCCCACAGAGCGTGATGTGGGGGCGAGCGTCCCCGGCAAGCGCGCGGAAATGTCGCTGGCCACACACCTCACAGCCCGCGCGCGGCCGGGCGGTGGAGATCTCAGAATGCTCCCCGCTCCAGAGGTCAAACGAAACGAGAGTGCGGCGCATCAGCTGAGGCTGCCCGGTGAGAAACTTCAAGGCTTCGGTGACCTGCAACGAAGCAGCCAGGTTAACCGCAGTGGAGAGGATGCCAGCGGTGTCACAGGTTTCGACGTTTCCGCAGGGCGCCGAGGGGAAGATGCAGGCGAGGCAGGCTGTGGGTTCAGGCACATCTTCAGTTCGCGGCAGGATGTTCATGGTGGCGGCATAGGCTCCCACGGCAGCGGCGTATATCCACGGTCGGCCATCGCGGACAGCGAGGTCGTTGAGCAGGTAGCGCGTCTCGAAATTGTCGGTGCCGTCGAGCAGGATATGCGCGTCGGCAAGCAGCGCTTCGATGTTTGCGGGAATGAGATCAGCGACATGGGCGGTGACTCGTACGGAAGAGTTCAGCCGCTCAATATGGCGGCGGGCGGCCTCCGCTTTGGGCAGGGCGGCGCGGGCGTCATCTTCGTCAAAGAGCACCTGGCGCTGGAGGTTGGAGGGCTCGACGAAATCGCGGTCAATGAGGGCAAGGTGGCCGACTCCGGCGCGAGCCAGCAGACCGGCGGCAGCAGCGCCCGTGGCTCCCACGCCCACGATGGCAACATGAGCGCCGCCGAGGCGGCGCTGCCCAGGTTCTCCGATGCCGGAGAAGAGCACTTGGCGCGAATACCGCTCGCGGCTGTCGATCTCCGCGACGGGCTGGGGAGTCTCCGACGAGGACCCGGCGGCGGTCTCAGCAAGTGGCCCTGCGACAGTGGGAGCGGACATGGGTTGAAGTATACGAGCGTGTAAGGGTGTCGCGGCAGCGAACCCCATGCCCGCCGTTGGCATCTGTAAGATGAATCCAGCTTTAGGATGCGCTGCTCGGAGAGCGGTAAAGTGTTGCAGGCACGGCAAGAAGCTGTTGTCAGGACGGTAAGCGGCATTGCTGGTGGATGGAGAATTTTCGCGACGGGAACACGGCGAAGGGAGGCCGATCGTGCAATGCGGGGCCTCCAGAAAGTCAGCAGGGGTTGGGCTGCTGGCCCTGCTGATGGCGCTACCTGCTGCTGCGCAGACGCCCAGTGACGCTGCCCAGACGCCGCCCGAGGTGACGAACGCTCGCCCGGCACTCACCACAAGCCTATGGTCGAAGGCTGGAGCGCCGGTCGTTGCAGTGCGCTTCGACGGCGTAACGCTTGAGCCGAATGACCCCATCCTGAAAGAACTGCAACAGAAGGCCGGAGAGCCACTCTCGCCGGAAAAAGTGCGCGCCGACATGCGTCGCCTCTTCGCGAGCGGGCGCTATCGTGACATCGAGGTCAGCTCCGAGCCGAACGGCAGCGGCATCACGCTCATCTATGCCGGCGTAGCGCGCTACTATGTTGGGCGCGTGCAGATCGACGGCGTCAAGCAGGAGCGCCTAGCCTCGCTGCTGGAGTATGCCACGCAACTGGAGCCGGGCACGATCTTCAAGACCTCGGCAATGCCCGCAGCGGTAGCGGCAGTCAAGGACTCGCTGGCGCAGAACGGATATTTTCAGCCAGTAGTGAAGGTGACGACAACCACGGACGACGCAGGCCACCAGGTGAACGCCCGGTTCACGATTTCTCTCGGGCCGCAAGCGCGAGTGGGCCAGGTGGCCGTAGAAGGCAAGGACGTGGGCATTCCACTGGAGACCTTCCGAAAAAAGGGGCATCTGGATTGCTCGCTGCTTGCCAACATGTTCGATCACAATTGCAAACCGAAGGTGACGCGCGAAACGACCAGCAATGCTCTGAGCGGAGTGCGCTCTTACTACCAGAAGAAAGACCACCTGGAAGGCACCATCAGCAAACAGAAAGAGACGTATTCGACATCGCGGCTGCTGCTGGATTACGACTTCGCAGCCAACCAGGGGCCGGTGGTGAACGTGGTCGTGAAGGGCGTCAAGCTGACGAAGTCACGCATCAAGCTGCTGGTGCCGGTGTACGAGGAGGGTACGGTCGACCTCGACCTGCTGAACGAAGGCGCCTACAACATCAAGGACTATTTGCAGCAGCAGGGCTACTTCGACGTGCAGGATTCAGTCCAGTACCTGGGCCGAGGCACAAACAACGTGACGGTGCAGTTTGACGTGATGCTGGGCAAGCGTCACAAGGTGACGGCAGTGACGATCGCCGGCAATAAGTACTTCGACACAGACCTGATCGAGGAACGCCTAAGGGTGAAGAAGGCCGACGCGTATGTGCACAACGGGCGCTACAGCTCGCAACTGGTGAATGCCGACGTGGACTCGATCCTTGCGCTGTATCGCGCCAATGGGTTCAAGGACGCGAAGGTGACGCCGTCAGCTACAGATATCGATAAGGCGCCGAATGGAGAGGTGCTGAAGACTGCGCAGATACGCGTGACCTTCAAGATTGACGAAGGCGCGCAGGAGAAGTTCGGCGCAGTGGGGCTGACTGGCGTGGATGCGTCGCGGCAAAAGGATGTGCATTCGCTGCTCAACGCGCAGATGGGGCAGCCGTTCTCCTTGATTACGCTCTCGCGGGACCGCGATGCGGTGCTGAGCTACTACGTTTCGCACGGCTTCGACCATGCAAAGGTGGAAATTACGCAGAACATCGAGCGGACGGATGCCACGCGGACTGATGTGGCCATCAACGTGGCCGAGGGCGAGCAGGTCTTCGTAGACCATGTGTTGCTTTCAGGCATTGTGCACACGCGGCCGGGCGTGGTGCAGAAAGAGCTGCGGGTGCATGCGGGCGATCCGCTCGACCAATCGGCGTTGCTGACGACGCAGCGCAACCTCTATAACCTGGCGCTGTTCAATGAGGTGAATGCAGCCGTGCAAAACCCCACCGGCGATGCTCCCAGCAAGAACGTGCTGGTGCAGATTACCGAGGCCAAGCGCTGGGACGTGATCTACGGTTTTGGATTTGAGGCGCAGACGGGAACGCCGGGGACCGGACCCGGCTCAACACGCGGGCAAACTGCCGCGCAGAATGGCGAGGCCGGGGTGAGCCCGCGCGTGGCGCTGGACGTTTCGCGCATCAACCTGATGGGGACGACACAGTCGCTGACACTGCACACAACTTACGGCCTGCTGGAGCGAGTGGCAACGCTGACCTATAACGTGCCGCAGTTCTTCTCGAACCCGCGGCTGACGGCATCGATTTCAGGTGGCTACTCGAATGTGCAGAACATCTCCACATTTCAGGCGTCCACGTTGCAAGCGGACTTCCGCATCACGCAAAAGGTCAAGCGGGCGGACCATTTGATCTACGACTTCCAGTACAGGCGGATCTCCGTAAACCCGAACAGCCTGGAGATCACGCCGAACCTGATTCCACAACTGTCAGAGCCGGTGACGGTCGGCGGTCCGCAGATCACCTTTTTCCATGACACGCGCGACCCGACGCCGCTGGATGCACAGCGCGGGCAATACTTCAGCGTGCAGGAGTTTCTCTCGGACGCGGCTTTCGGGGCTCAGACCAATTTCAGCCGCTCGGACTTCTCGCATTCGTCCTATTACACCTTCGGCAAACGGCGCAATTACACCTTCGCACGCAACACGCGGGTGGGGTTTGAGTTCCCGTTTGGAGCGCTCAGCACTTCGGCACAGAGTTCGCTGGGCATCTCAAACTGCCAGGGTACGCTCTCCACGACGAATGCGACGTGCAATCCGATTCCGCTGCCGGAGCGCCTGTATGCAGGCGGTGAAAATTCGCACCGCGGTTTCGGCATCAACGACGCGGGGCCGCGTGACCTGACGACGGGTTACCCGGTCGGCGGATCGGCCGTGGTAGTGAACAGCTTTGAGCTGCGCATGCCGCCTCCGGTGCTGCCGCTAGTGGCTGACAGCGTGTCCTTCGTTCTTTTCCATGACATGGGCAACGTCTTCCGCTATCCGGGAGACATGTTCAAGAGCATCAAAAACTTTCGCCAACCAAACCAGTCAAGCTGCTACAACGTGACTGTACCGGCGGGCGTGACCGATCCAAGCACACTCACCGGAACATGCAGCTTCAACAACTACTCGCATGCGGTGGGCCTCGGAGCGCGCTACAAGACGCCGGTGGGGCCTATCCGCGTGGACTTCAGCTGGAACCTAAACCCACCGGTGTACCCGGTCTACGACGATTACACGACCAATCCGCCGTATGTGGGGCACGCGAGCCACTTCAACTTCTTCTTTGGAATTGGGCAAAGTTTCTGACGATGCTGAGATCGACTTCAACGTGCGCTTTGCGGATCGCCACAACCATGCTGGCGGTCGTGTGCGTGTACGTGGCTCGCGCGCAAAGTCCGCCGGCCACGCTAAATCCGCCGGCCGTGCAGCAGACCAAGCTGGACCGCGTCGTGGCTATCGTGAACAACGACCTGATTCTGGACAGCGACGTAGATGAGGAGCGGCGTCTCGAGGCGCTGCAGCCCTACCGCGAGTCGGCTGAACTCTTTTCGCGCGACAAAGCGATTGAGCGGCTGATTGACCGCGACCTGATCCTGCAGCAGGCAGATCTTGAAGCAGAGGGCCCATTGCCTGACGCCCAGGTCAACCAGGAGTTGACCGCGCTGCGCAACACGATCCCCGACTGCAAAAACAAGAAGTATGACTGTGAGACGAAGGCAGGATGGGACAGCTTTCTGGCGGCCAACGGCTTTACCGATGCGGAGTTCACCAAACTGTGGCGCGATCGCATGGAGGTGCTGCGCTTTATCGAGCAGCGCTTCCGCGCCGGGATCAAAATCACTCCGGAGGAAATCCAGGCCTACTACACCAAGACGATGCTTCCGGAATATGCGAAGCAGAACACAAAGGCGCCGCCAATCGAGACAGTGAGCAGCCGAATCCAGGAGGTGCTGCTGGAGCAACGGGTGAGCGACCTGCTGGGCGACTGGCTGAAGAGCCTGCGCGCACAAGGCAGCGTGGTGGTGCTGCATGCGGGGGAGGAGGTGCCATGAGACAGGAATCGCCGCAGGCCTCTCCTCAATCGAAGGTAACCACCCCCAGGAAGAAACGGACGCGAAAGCTGGCATGGACCACGCTTTCTCTGCTGGTGCTGCTGGTCCTGCTGGTGGCGAGCGCCGCCTGGTACACGTCGACCGACGACTTCCAGCGGCGCGTGGGAGCACGGATCATAGCCACGCTGGAAGATGCAACGGGTGGACGCGTTGAGCTGGGACACGTCTCCTTCAGCCTGTGGCACCTGGCCATCGAAGCGGACAACCTGGTGATTCACGGCACCGAGGGCCCGGGAGAGATGCCTTATCTTTCGGCTGCGAAGATCCTGGTGCGGGTGAAGATCAACACTTTCGTCTCGCACACACTGGGCAAGGGAGCGCAGTCGCACATTGGGCTGGAATCCCTGCGCATTGAGCAGCCGCACGTTCATCTGATTGTCTACCCTGACGGCCACACCAACCAGCCGGTGCCGAAGCATCCAGACACAAGTACCGAGCCGGTCCAGGACACGCTGCTGGACTTGCAAGCCAATGACGTAGAGCTGGTTGACGGGCTGGCGGTGCTGAATGACCAGGCCATCCCATTCGACCTGGCGGCAAACAACGTGAACGCGCAGGTGAACTACCTTTCCGCGAGCGACCGCTACGGGATTTCCGTTGCGCTCAATGACCTGCGCACGAAGATGGGAAAGCAGCCGGAGGTGCAATCGCAGCTGCACATTTCTGCCGAGCTGGGCCGCGACATGGCCGAGCTGAAGAGCTTCGACTTCACAACCGGGGCTTCCACCAAGCTCGCAGCAACTGCATTGGTGGAACACTTCAACAAGCCGGAGTGGCAGGCGAGCGTAAGCGGGCAACTGGAGATGAAGCAGGTTGGTCTGCTGGCGGGGCTGGATGGATATTCAGCTGGGCGCGCAGACCTGAGCCTGAACGGGCACAACTGTAAGGTAACTCCGCAGGAGGCACAGAAGAAGCCGCACTTCTGGCAGCGGCACCGGCCCGCGCCCAAAGAGAACATGCTTCCTCCCGATCCGGCGTGCGCGGCAGGGTACCTGCTGGTGGGCTCGATGAAGGTGCGCGGCCTGGCGTATCGCAATCAGTACATAGTGCTGCATGACGTCGACGGCGGAGCGCAGCTGCACATTACGCCGGCAGAGTTGCTATTCACGGCATTGACGGGCACGCTGCCCGGCGGCGGCGGGGCCGAGGGTGACCTGCGCATCGAAAACTGGCTGGGCGAGGTGCCGGCCAACGCACCCGCTGGTAATGCAACGAAGGTGATCGCGGCGCAAACGGCCAATACCGCAGCCAAGAGCATCGGGTCCAAGGAACCCATACAGTCCGTTAAGCAGAGGGCTACGGTGCCCGCGCATGCATTCCTGACCGTGACCGTGAACCATATTCCTCTGCGCACGATCATGGACATCACAGCGCCGCACTACGGCGACCTGGGCTTCGATACGTCGATCACCGGACCAACGAAGGTGGAGTGGGGCGGGCCGGCGAAGAATGCGACGGCAAGCGTGGTGGTGGATGCCAACCTGAAATTCGAGCCAGTCGGCCTCAAGCGCAAGGGAGCGCTCTCTGACATTCCGGTCACAGGAGAAGTGCTGGGGCACTACGACGGGACGGACCAGACGGTGAAGATTGCGCACATAGCGCTACAGACGCCACAGTCGACGTTTACGGCTTTCGGCGTGCTGGGCGTGGCCGACGGCGATCCGTTGACGGCGATCAACGTGGTGAACCTGCAGGTGCGCGACCTTGGCGAGTACGACCAGCTCTTGCAGTCGCTGGGCCTGCAGGCGAATGGGAAAAAAGGCACGGCAGCGATTCCGGTGGCGCTGCACGGAACTATGGGCTTTACCGGAACGGCGCGCGGAGCGGTACAAGACCTGGACGTGAAGGGCCACCTGATGGCGAACAATCTGGCACTGCACTTCGGGACCATGGCGGACATTCACATCGATTCGGTGGCTGGCGATGCGGAGTATTCGCCCTTCGGCGGCGTAACGGTGGCATCCTCAACGATCAAGCGCGGGACGGCAGTGCTGACGGCTTCGGGTACCTTAAAGCCTCATCGCGTGGTCTCGCGCCACGGCGTTGCGGATTACCTGTGGGATGAGGACATGGCAATCGACGCAACGATGAAGCTGGATGGTGCGCAGGCGACCGACCTGCTGCAAATCGCGGGGCAAGAGCAGAAGGTGCCCGTCACAGGCACGGTGAATATCAACGGACATGCGGAGGGAACGCTGCGCAACCTGACCGGCGCAGGTCATCTGACGCTGACGAACGGTGTCGCATACGGCGAGAGCTACCAGACCATCGCCGCGGACATTGCAGCGCACGGCGACGAACTCCAGGCCACAAAGCTGCAGGTGCAGGCACACAACATGAGCGTGGCCGGCAGCGGCGCCTATAACACAACAACCAAGCACATTCAGGCTCAGCTGGCGGGCAACAACATACAGCTCGCCAAGCTGGATACTTTCGCTAAGCACGCGCCGGATGTCAGCGCGATGGTCTCCTTCACGGCAGATGCGAATGGCACGATGCAGGAGCCGAATCTGCATGCGAAGCTCAACGCGACGCAGATCGTCCACGACGGCAAGTCACTGGGGCAACTCGATCTGACGGCACACAGTACGGGTTCGGATGTGTTCTATGACCTGCACTCCGTCCTGGTGGGAGCGCAGGTAGCGCTGAATGGGCAGACGTCGCTGCTGGGCGATTACGAGTCGCAGGCGAAGATGACAGTGGCCGGGCTGGATATTGCGAACCTGATGGCGCTCTCGCCGGAGAGCTCGGTGAAAGGCAGTTCGCAGATCGCGGGGACAATCACCGTCAGCGGGCCGGCTGCCAAACCGGAGCAGCTTGCAGGCACTGCGGAATTCAGTCAGGTGGACCTGGTGCTGGAGGGCATCGAGCTGAAGACTGCTGAGCCGTTGCGCGCAAGTCTGCGCGGTGGCGTCGCGTCGCTGGACCAACTACACATTGTGGGAGCGGACACGGACTTGCGCGCGGGCGGAACAGTGCAGATATTCGGAGACAACAATGAGCAGGGCGGCAAGATCAATTTGACCTCGAGCGGCAGCGTGAGCATGAAGATCGCGCGCACGTTCGACCCCGACCTGATCTCTTCCGGCAAGGTCACGATCAAGGTGGCGGCGGGAGGCCGCATGCAGAAGCCATCGCTCACGGGAAATGTAGAGTTCCAGAATGTGAATATGGCCATCGACGGAATTCCGAACGGACTGAGCAATATGAATGGGACGCTGGTGTTCAATGAGAACCGCCTGGATGTTCAGGAGCTGACCGCGACGACCGGCGGCGGACAGTTGAAGATTGGCGGGTCGTTGACCTACCAGAAGGGTGTGTACGCGAACCTGACTGCGACGGGCGACGCGGTACGCGTGCGGCTCTACGGCTTGAGTACGACGGCGACGGCGAGTTTCCGGCTGCAGGGTGAGTTGCAGCAGTCGATGTTGCTGAGCGGCAATGTTCTGATTACACGCTTTGGCATCGGGCCGGACGTGGACTTCGCTGCGTTCTCCGGCACTGGTGGCGTGCAGCTTCCGCCTGACCCTAACTCACCCACCAACAAGATTCGTTTGGATGTGCACGTCACCAGCGCCCCGCAACTGGATTTTCAAAACAGCTACGCAAAGTTGGCGGGGACGGTCGACCTGACGGTACGCGGCTCGATAGCGGTGCCAAGCATGCTGGGGACCATTCGCATCACCGATGGAAGCGCAACGTTTGCGGGAACGAAGTATCAACTGGAGCGTGGGACGATCTACTTCAGCAACCCGGTGCGGATCGACCCGGTCATCGACCTCGACGCCAGCGCGCGGGTGGAGAACTACGACATTACGATCGGTCTGCATGGAACGACGACCAGCCTGAAGCCGACCTATCGTTCCGAGCCGCCACTGAGCGAGGCGGACATCTTCAACCTGCTGGCGCTTGGCCGCACCCAGGAAGAGGCGCAGCTCTACCAGGAACAGCAGGTGCAGGCGGGCAGTGACCCCACCACCAGCGCTCTGCTAGGCGGAGCCCTGAATGCAACGGTTTCGAATCGGGTAGGCAAGCTGTTCGGACCAGGCACGGTGAAGATCGACCCGGCATTCGTCGGTACGCTGGGCTCGAGCGCCGCGCGCATTACCGTGCAAGAGCCCATCGGCAAGCAGGTGACGCTGGTGTTTGCCACTAACGTGAACCAGACCGCGGAGCAACTCATCCAGGTGCAGTACCAGATCACTGAAAATACAGCGCTGGTAGCCACCCGTGATGAAAACGGCGTTTTTTCCCTTGTATACAAGATACGCAAGAGATATCGGTAAACAACACTGATTTAGGTTTACGATTGATTCAAATTCTTCCCAATAAGTACAAGCTCATGCCGAACATCCTGCGCAGCACCCGCGCGACATTGGAGATGATTAAGTGGGAGCACTCCATCTTCGCTCTGCCATTTGCGCTGATGGGTGCGGTGCTCGCAGCCGGCGGATGGCCGCCGCTGCGGGTGCTCGGGTGGATTGTGGTGTGCATGGTCACAGCGCGGTCGGCTGCGATGGCATTCAACCGGCTGGTAGACGCCAAGTTCGATGCCCAAAACCCACGAACAGCGGGTCGAGCTATCCCGGCCGGACAGCTCTCGAACAAGTTTGTGGGGATGTTCACGGTGGTCGCCTGCGCGGCGTTCCTGCTGTCTGCGGCAATGCTGAATCCTCTAACGACGGAGCTGAGCCCGGCAGCGCTCAGCGTCGTTCTGGTCTACAGCTACATGAAGCGCGTGACACGGTGGTCGCACCTGGGGCTAGGGCTGGCACTGGGAATTTCCCCGGCGGCGGCGTGGATTGCTGTGCGCGGCACGATAGAGCTGCGAGTTCTTCTGCTCACCGCAATCGTGGCGCTATGGGTTGGCGGCTTCGATGTGCTCTATGCATGCCAGGACATTGACCATGACCGCAGCGCCGGGCTGTTCAGCGTTCCCGCCACGTTTGGGCTGGAGAGTGCATTTCTGATTGCACGCGTGATGCACATAGGCATGGTTGTTCTTCTGTTTGTCATGCTGCACGTCTTTGGGCTGGGGCGGATCGCGCTGGTGGGGGTTGTCGTGGTTACGCTGCTGCTGATCTATGAACATGCCATCGTAAGCCCCCGCGACCTGCGGCGGATGAATGCTGCCTTCTTTACGCTGAATGGCGTGATTTCGGTGCTGCTGTTCGGCTTCGTGGCCGCGGATGTGATTCTGCGCCGATAATTCCTGACGCTATTTATGCGATGATTTTCCGGCTTGCGGGCGAAGTGCATCACAATAGAGGAAGTTGCCAGAATCCAGCAGGGAGCGTGGCGAGTGAAAGACGAGCAGCCACCGGCGGTGGAGATTGACCAGTCCGGCAAAGAAAGCGCCTATGAACTTCTGACGCCGGCCGAGAAGCGCGAGACCCCCAAAGAGGTGCGCGAGGCGCGGACCATGCGCGGACACATCCTGTTCTTCTTTGCGGTGATCCTGGCGGGTGCGTTGGCGTGGCGGCTACGCAATGTGCTGGAGATTGTGTATGTGAGCGCGCTCTTTGCCGTGGTGCTGATGCCGATCGTGCAGGAGATCCAGCGGGTGAAGGTCCGCAAGTGGTCGCCCCCGCGGCCATTGGCGATCATTTTGCTGGTGGTGGTCGTCATGGCGTCCCTGGTGCTGTTCTTTATGCTGTGCCTGCCGCCGGTGCTGCGCGACATTCACACCTTTGTTGAAGAGCTTCCCGTTAAGGTTCCAGAGTTGGTGGGACGGATCCACCGGCTGCCGATGAGCGACAAGTTAGGCCTGGACTCGCTGGCCGCGAAGTCACAGAACATGGCGGCCTCGGCCGCAGGGTATGTCTTCTCGTCCGTGCCGATGTGGCTGGCGCACATCTTCGACGTAGTGACGGCATTCATCCTGTGCCTCTACTTCATGCTGGAGGGCGAGTACGCGTACGACTACTTCCTCTCATTTTTTGAGCCAGAAGCTCGTGAGCGGCTGAACAAAACGCTTATCAAAGCCGAGCACCGCATGAGCAAATGGCTGCTTGGACAAGGGTCGCTGATGCTGATCCTGGGTACAACCAGCACCATCGTCTTCTCGCTGCTGCATGTGCGATACGCCATTCTGCTGGGAGTGCTGATGGGGCTCTTCAACATCATCCCCGTGGCCGGAGGAATCATCACCATCCTGCTGGCGGGGGGCGTGGCGGCGCTGGATTCGTGGTCAAAGATGGCAGGCGTCTTCCTGTTCTATGCCATCTACGTGCAGGTGGAAAACGCATACCTGATACCCCGGATTATGAAGACCAGCGTGAACCTGATGGGGCTGGCCGTGCTGATCGCGCTGCTGGTCGGAACTGCGCTGGGCGGGGTCGCCGGCGCTCTGGTGGCCGTGCCCACAGCGGCGCTGCTGGCGGTGTTAATGGATGAGTACATGGTTCAGAAGGCCTAGCGACGGAGTTTATCGCAAGACTCGGAAGTCCCGGGATCCACAGGCAGGTACAGGACTACCCGGCCTTTTGAATCTCGTATCTCGAATCTCATATCTCTACTCGAAATCGGCTTCAGGGCTGTAATCTGGGGGCGGATGGCGCTCGTCTTCAACGGTATGGCGCTAGCTTTCGAAGCAGTTATGACACCTATGCAGGCCGCCGACCAGGCGGGGTCGGAGCTCGACGATATTGACGCGCTGGTGCGAACCTACCGGCCACGGTTACTGCGTTTCGTCATGTTTTCGATTGGCGACGCAGACCTGGCGGAATCCATCACCCAGGATTGCCTCCTGAAGGCTTACAACCGGCGGGCGAGCTTCCGGGGCGACTGCTCGGTGAATACCTGGCTGACCTCCATCGCTCTGAACCTGGTGCGGGACCAGCAGCGGCTGCAGAAGTTCCGTTTCTGGCGGCAGGCAAGGGCGACGGCGGTGGACGTAACTGAGGCGGCAAACTTTCTGCCCAGCCAGGAAAGCTCGCCGGAGCGGACGTTGCTGACCGCCGAGAAGAGTAAACAGGTGGAGGCGGCGCTGGAAAATCTGTCGCCAAACCAGAAGATGATTTTTATGATGAGATTTGCAGAGGAGATGGACCTGGCAGAGATCGCAGAGATGATCCACATGCCGATTAACACCGTGAAGACACACCTGCATCGCGCGCTCAAGAGCGTTCGCGCACAGGTGGCTGCGGCGAAGTAATTTTCTGAATTGCTGAGGAGTCGCAAATGTTGCACCTGACGGAAGACCAAATCGATGAGCTGTTGATGGGTTCGCTGGAAGCAGGCGTTGCCGCGCAAATGCGCGAGCATGCGGAAGCCTGCGAGGCGTGTGCAACGCGGCTGGCAGAGATTGAAACGCCGATTGCGAGCTTCAAGGCGGTGACCCTGGCATGGAGCGATCGCCGCAGTGCGACGATGCCTGTGCGGCCCCCTAGACTCGCTGGAGCGCGCTGGGGCATGGGGTTCGCGTGGGGATCGGTTGCAGCAGCTGTGCTGCTGGCAGCGGCCATCCCGGTGCTGCGGCATGAGCAGAGCGTGCGAGTGCAGGATGCATATATCCACGCCATCAAGCTGCCTAGCGCAAATCAGCAACCGGGTACACCGGCTGTGGCGGCAGTGAATTCGGCGAACGCGAACAATAGCAGCATGCAGAATGACAGCACGGGTACAGATGTGCAGGAGAATGCGCAGGAGATTGCGAGCGACAACCGCCTGCTGGCGATGGTCGATGAGGAGCTGAACGCACCCATCCCCGCGCCGGGTTCGGGAGAGCGGCCCGCGACGCGCGGCCGCGGCCAATCGCGCACCAACACGCAGGGCACGGTACAGGATTAGAATTTTCGTGTTTCGGGATTAGACTTTGAAGATGAGCAGAACATTTCGCAGGCTCACGATGGCCGGGGTGTTAACGGTATCCGCAGCGCTCTGCCTGCCGGCGATGCTTGCGCAGCACCCGCCGGGGGGACCAGGCGGGCCCGGAGGGCCGGGGGGGGCTGGCGGCCCGGGAAATCCCGGCGGCATGGGCCCGGGCGGCGGGATACGCACACCTTATGGCCCGCCCAATATTTCCGGCAACGTGATGCACCGCAGGTCGGCGCTGGGGCTGCCCGGTCGCTGGTGGAACGATAAGCATTTCATCAGGCAGTTGGATCTGCGGCCGAACCAGCAGAAGAATATGAACGCCATCTTTGAGGCGCACAAAGTCGCATTGGCGAACTCCCTCCAGAACCTGCAGCGGCAGAGGGCGCTGTTGGGTTCCCTCTCGCAGAAAGACCTGCAGGACGAGAACAAGGTTCTGGCTTCGATTGACCGCGTGGTGGCCGCGCGCGCCGATCTGGCCAGGGAAACGACGCAGATGGTGACGGACCTGCGCAAGCAGTTGGACCCGCAGCAGACTGCGGCGCTGGATAGAGAGATCGCGAACAACGGACAGTAATGAGTACACGGTAGAAAAGGCCATCGCGAGTGCGCTGGCCTTTTACTTTTCACTACTGTCTATTCACTACTGTCTGCATCACAGGTTTCCGCGGCTGGCCTGTTCGCGCTCGATGGCCTCAAACAGGGCCTTGAAGTTCCCTTTGCCGAAGCTGCGCGAGCCCTTGCGCTGGATGATCTCGTAGAACAACGTCGGGCGGTCTTCCACTGGGCGAGTGAAAATCTGCAGCATGTAGCCTTCGTCGTCGCGATCGACGAGGATGCCGAGCTTTTCGAGTTCATCGATCGGCTCATCAATCTTGCCAACGCGCGCCTGCAGCTCCGTGTAATACGAATGCGGCACACTCAAGAATTCGATACCCTGCGACTTCATGTGTGCGACAGTTTCAAGGATGTTGGCCGTGGCCAGCGCAATGTGCTGCACGCCCGGGCCGCCGTAGAAGTCGAGGTACTCTTCAATCTGCGATTTGCGCTTGCCCTCAGCGGGCTCATTGATCGGAAACTTGACGTAGCCATTGCCATTCGCCATCACCTTGGACATCAGCGCGGAGTACTCGGTGGAGATGTCGTTGTCGTCGAAGTGCTGGTACAAGCCGAAGCCCATCACATCTTCATAGAACTTGACCCACTCGTTCATCGCATTCCAGCCGACGTTGCCGACGCAGTGGTCGATGTGCAGCAGGCCCACAGGGCGCGCGACGGGATCGTCCGCGACGGCGCGATAGCCAGGGAGAAAAGGACCGTTGTACTCGCCGCGCTCCACAAAGCTGTGCAGCGTGTCTCCATAGGCAGCGATGGACGAGACGACAGCTGTGCCGTGCTCGTCCTGCAGCACATGCGGCTGTTCCACGCTGACCGCACCGCGGCTGGTGGTTTCCTGCCAGCTCTTGCGCGCGTCGTCAACCCAAAGCGCAATGGAGCGCACGCCGTCTCCGTGCCGTGCCACGTGCTGCGCGATCGGGGAATCCGGTCGCAGCGCCGTCGTGAGCACAAAACGGACCTTGCCCTGCTGCACAACATAGGAAGCGCGGTCGCGACGGCCAGTCTCCGGGCCGGCATATGCGACCAGCTTCATGCCGAACGCGGCGCGATAGAAGTAAGCAGCCTGGCGCGCGTTGCCCACATAGAACTCAACGTGGTCAGTGCCGCGCAGCGGAAGAAAATCTTCATGCGGCGTTGCGGCCGATGTGGGGACCGAGGTAATGGTGGTGCTCATGGTGTTCTCCGTGATGCGCTGCGCTGCTAAGAGTGTAGACGCTTCGCGCAACAGGTGAGCATATGCGATGCAGGCGTGATTTGGCTAGCTGATGAAATTGTGGGTGGCGCACAAAGTCATCATGGCCAGCAACGCGTGGTCTCTTGCAAAGTCTCTAGCCGAGGCAACCTTTCTCTTTTGAAGAGCAATCTCAGTTTTTCAGCGGCAAGATGTCATCGCTGCATATAAGTGTGATGGATGCAAAAGACCGATCCGTTGCACGGACCCAGGGGATCTCGCATGAAAAATACTATCGGATCTATTCTCTGTCTCTCGGCGTTGCTGGCAGCTACCGGTTGCGGAGGCGGCATGGGCAGCACCCCCACAACCACCGGCAACAGCAACCAAGGCGCCACTAACGCCTATGTTTCCAACCAGACCCCCAGTGGCGGCCAATCTGACCCGCAGATCCTAGGCTATTCGGCGACCAGTTCCTCCAGCACGCAAACGTCCACGGTGAACGGCCCTGTTAACGATACCTTCCTTGGCCTGACCACCGACAGCAGCGGCAACCTCTATACCGTCGACAAGTCGGGTACGACCGGCACCTTCACTGTGAATGAATATGCAGCCGGCACCAACAGCAGCGGGACGACTGCATCGGCAACAACGCGCACAATCACTTCCACGTCGATCATTCTGGCTCCTACTTCAGTGAGCGTGGATCCGAGCGGCAACATTTATGTGATGCTGACCGGAGGTACCGTGCTGCGCTTTGCAGCTTCCTCCACTGAGTCTGTCACTCCGTCTGCGTCGCTGACCATCACCGGCGGCGGCACTATCACTACAGATAAGAACGACAACCTGTATGTGACCGTCCCAGTCTCAGCGACAGACACGCACCAGACGATTGCGGTGTACACCTCCGGTTATGTGTCCGGTGCAGTCCCGGCTCGCGTCATCATTCCGGCTACGGAGATGTTCATCACATCGCTGGCCGTGGATGCCAGCGGTAATGTCTATGCCACAGGCAAAGACGTCAACGGCAATGTCGAAGTCGCCGTATATGCCGCCGCGTCCACGGGATCGTCAACGGCGATGAAGGTGATCACCGGCGCCAGCACCAGCCTGATCAATCCGTGGTCAGTGCAGGTGGACAGCGCAGGAAATATCTTTGTGGCTGACTCAACCACTGGCACAGCCGGCAGCTCGGTGATGATGTACAAGTTCGCCGCAAGCGCGACCGGCAATGTAGCACCAACGCTGAAAATCGCGACTTCGGCAACATATTCCGCTACCAGTTCGATGACGATTTTCTAACAGCACACAGTCGTGAGCGCGTTGACGCCGACTTCACACCCTACCGAGCTACGGCAGGAAGGACCATGCCGGAGCATTCGGCAAGTGTTATGGAGTCGGCGCCTTCGCGTTCGCAGCGGGCGGCGAGAATAATTTCATCACCGTCTTCGAGCCATGCGCGGCGCTCGCCGTTGGGGAGTGTAAGGGGCTCGACGCCGTTGCGCGTGAGCTCGAGCAGGCAGGCGGCTTGCTCACGCCGCGGGCCGGAGATGGTGCCCGTGCCGAGCACGTCGCCCGGCTCAAGATTGCACCCGTTGCAGGTGTGGTGCGCCACCATCTGCGCGGGGGTCCAGAATAGATCGCGCGCGTTGGATTGAGAGAGTGGGAACGGGGCGAGGGCTGCAGCGCGACTCTGAGCAGTCGACAACGAGACGCTGAGAGTAATTTCGAACGCGCCATTCTGCTGGTCTTCGCTGCTAGTGAGATATGGCAGCGGCTGTGGATCATCGGCTGCTCGCGTCTCAGGGGGCACGCGGAACGGTTCCAACGCAGCCAGCGGAGTAATCCAGGGCGAGAGGCTGGTGGCAAGACTTTTGCCGAGAAACGGGCCGAGGGGCTGGTACTCCCAGGATTGGATATCGCGTGCGGACCAGTCGTTCAGCAAAGCGACGCCGAACAAATGTTCCTGCGCCTGGTCGATGGGGATGGTCGATCCAAGCGCATTTCCGGGGCCAACAATAAACGCGAGTTCAAGCTCATAGTCCAGCGCAGCTGTCGGGCCGAAGCGTGGCTGTGCGCCCTCGCTCAAAGGGCGCTGCTGTCCGTGCGGGCGCGTGATGGGCGTGCGCCCCGCAACCAGTGACGACGCGCGCCCGTTATAGGCAATGGGGACGTGTTTGTAATTCGGCAGCAAAGGCGCATCCGGGCGGAAGATCGCACCCACGCGGCGAGCGTGATGGATCGACGCATAGAAATCGGTGTATCCACGCGGAGCGATGGGCAGCGTGAGTTCGCTTTGGTCGACAAAATGCAGGAACCAGTCGATGCGCTTCTGCGTCTTGGGCGGCACATTGTCCCCGAGAAGCCCGGTCAGATGTTCGCGTAGCGCCTGCCACGCCGGAGAGCCAAGGGCCAGCAGCGCGTGAAGCGTGGGTTGGCGGCAAGCTTCGCATAGCTCGGGCGAGAGCGGATCGAATATCTCGTCGCCAGCAGCGGTGTGGAGGTCGAACAGCATCGCACCAATGCGAACGCAGAGGTGCGGAAAGCCGTCGACCAGGAAGGCGCCATAGGGCAGATGTCCCAGGCCGAAGCCGTGGGGTTCATTCGCGCCTTCTACCCAGCTCTGCATCCGACGCTCCCTACTTCTCCACGCTGAAGGTCCACGTGGTCACGCTGTGATAGGTGTGGCCGGGATTCAGCTCGGTGGAGGGAAAGTTAGAGTGATTGGGGCTGTCCGGAAAGTGCTGTGTCTCCAGGCACAGCGCGCTGCGCTTGACGTAAGAACGTCCCGACACCCCCTTCACGCTGCCATCGAGAAAGTTACCCGAATAGAACTGAATGCCGGGTTCGGTGGTTTCAACCGAGAGCACGCGTCCACTGGCGGGATCGTCTACCCGCGCCGCAGGACGCAGCGTTCCGGGCGTCCCTCGCACAACCCAGTTGTGGTCATAGCCGCCGCCAAATTTGAGTTGCTCGTTGGACTCGTTGATGCGATCGCCGATGACGGTGGCGCGCCTAAAATCAAATGGCGTGCCCGCAACCGGCGCAAGCTGCCCGGTGGGGATGAGCGCGGCATTGACAGGCGTGTACTGGTCGGCATCCAGCGTGAGCTTTTCGCCGAGGATGCTGGAGCTTCCCTCTCCAGAGAGATTGAAGTACGCGTGATTGGTGAGGTTGACGACCGTTGCTTTGTCTGTGGTGGCGCTGTATTCAATGCGCACGGTGGCGTGGACGAGCGTGTAACGCACATGCGCGGTGAGCGTGCCGGGATAACCCTGGTCACCATCGGGAGAGATGAGCGTGAACTCGACTCCGTCGGGAATCTCTTTTGCGCTCCAGTTGCGTTTGCCAAAGCCCTCGGTGCCGCCGTGCAGCGTGTTCACGCCGTCATTCAGCGTGAGCTGATAAGGCTTGCCTTCGAGCGTGAACTTGCCGTGCGCAATGCGGTTGGCATAGCGTCCGGGGACAACTCCGAAGAAAAATTCGGCATTGTGGACGTAATCGCCAAGGTTGTCATAGCCAAGTACGATGTCAGTCGGTTTGCCGTTGCGGTCCGGCGCTGTGAGCGAGATCACACGCGCACCGAAGGTAATGAGCTTGAGTTCAAGAGCCTGGCTCTTCAGGCTGTAGATCTCGACATTGGAGCCATCTGGCAGCTTGCCGAAGGAGCTGTGGGTGACGGCCGTTTGCGACATGGCCGCTGAGGCCGTAACAGTGGTCATGCAGAGAAGGATAACGCGCAGAAATTTCATAGGAGCAGGTTGATGGGCCACGCTTTCGGGCCAAGGGCCAATATACGCCAGAAAATCAGGCGGCACAGGCTGTGAGAAACGATAGAAAGCTGGTTGCGACGTAAAATGATTCCCGCTGAAGGATTTAGTTTGGAGATGGAGATGCGAAACATGCGGAAGAGTTTAGCGGCGATGGTTGTGATGCTGGCGTGCTGCTCGGCGTCGGCGCAAGCGGGATACACGATAGGCACGTGGGGAACCTCGCCCATGGCTGCTCCGGCCGGCGATGCCGGAAAAGCGGACATCACCCTGCGCGAGATTGTGCACGTGTCCGTGCGTGGCGCCCAATTCATGACCATCACTCTCAGCAATGAGTTCGGGACCGACCCGCTGAGCATCAGCGAAGTCTCGGTGGCTCACCGCACCACCGCTGATGGTGTGGACACGCCAACTCCTGTGCTCTTCGGTGGACAGCCGGCCGTAGTCATCCCGCCCGGCGCCCGCGTGACCAGCGACCAGGTGCGCTTCGAATTCCCAGCCATGAGCGACGTGGTGGTGAGCCTGTTCGTGCCTGCGCAGAAGATGACAACGCTGACTCAACATAATTTTGCTGACGCTACCAACTACATCGCTCCCGGAAATCAGGTCGATGCAAAGACGCTGACCGAAGCCAAAGAGACTGCTAACTGGCGTTACCTGCGCGGCATTGAGGTAAACACTCCGATTGGAAATAGCATCGTCTGCCTTGGCGACAGCATCACGGACGGCTCCCGGAGCACGAAGGATGCCAACAGCCGCTGGCCTGACCTGCTGGCAGCGCGCCTGCAGGCGAACAAAGCAACGGCAAACCTCGGCGTGCTTAATGAGGGCATCGGTGGCAACCGCATCCTGAACGACGGCACCGGACCCAGCGCGATGGCGCGACTGGATCGCGACGTATTCAATAACCAGCACGCGCGTTACCTTGTCATCCTGGAAGGCATCAACGATATTGGCCACGCGTATGACCCGCACAGGATTTACGACGTCGTAACCGCGGACGATTTGATCGCTGCCTATCACCTGATGATCGTGCGCGCGCATGAGCATGGCTTGAAGGTCTACGGTGGCACGCTGACGCCCTACATTCCCACTGGATATTCAGCGCCTGCCGGCGAGAAGGTACGCGAGGCGCTGAACGACTGGATTCGAAACACGAAGGAGCTGGACGGCGTGATCGACTTCGACAAAGCCACGCGCGACCCGGCGAACCCTACGCAGTATCTGCCGGCCTATGACTCCGGCGATCACCTGCACCCCAACGACTCCGGAATGAAGGCAATGGCCGGCAGCATCGACCTGAAGCTGTTTGAGAAATAGAGATGTGCGGCGGGAGATACGAGATGTGAGATACGAGATGCGAAAAGGCCCGCAGGCGTTGAATGCTCGCGGGCCTTCTTGTATGGGAGCGGGAATCGTATTTCGAATCTCGCATCTCGAATCTCGTATCTCGTATCTGTCTTACTTCAATTCATATCCTGCGAAGAAATAGCCAATTTCAAAAGCGGCAGTATCTTCGGCGTCCGAGCCGTGAATGGCATTCTCGCCGATCGAGCTGGCGAACTGTTTGCGGATAGTGCCTTCGTCCGCCTTGGCAGGATCGGTAGCGCCCATCAGCTTGCGCAGATCGGCGATGGCGTTGTCCTTCTCCAGCACCATGGGGAAGATGGTTCCAGAGCTCATGAAGTCCGTGAGCTCGCCGAAGAACGGGCGCGCCGCATGCACGTAATAGAAGCCTTCCGCCTGCTGCTTGGTGAGGGCAATCTTTTTGATGGAAACAATCTTGAAGCCGGCCTTGTGAATTTCGGCGAGGATGGCTGCGGTGTAGCCCTTTTTGACCGCGTCCGGCTTGATGATGCTGAAAGTACGTTGTGACACTGGTTTCTCCTTAATTTTTGAGTGCTCCTTTAGTGTAAATGGCGAAGTCTCGCAAGGCTTTGCGCGACGGCGGACTGCTCGCGTCTAATGAGATATGCGCGGAATGGCCCAGTTCAGCTGGATATGGCTCGCAGGCTGCATCGCCTGGACGATCGACGGGTTGGCGTGCCTGCGATATCCGAGCAAGCAGCACGCTGAGCTGGCGTTTGTGATGGCCGTGCTGTTCGGGATCGCGTGGGGGTTCTACCGGCAACAGCGGCATTAGTGAACTCTGAACGAAGCGCTACGCTTTCCCCAACAGCTTCGCCCCAAGCAGTTTCGCCATGGCGTCGCCAATCTCCGCGGGGCTTTTGACCACATGGATTCCCGCAGCCGACATCGCGGCCATCTTGCTCGCAGCCGTGCCTTCGCCGCCGGAGATGATCGCGCCCGCATGCCCCATGCGGCGGCCCGGAGGCGCCGTCTGCCCGGCGATGAAGCCGACCACCGGCTTCTTCACATGCTGCTTGATGTACTCCGCCGCAGCTTCTTCAGCCGTTCCACCAATCTCGCCAATCATGATGATGGCTTCCGTCCCGGGGTCTTCGTTGAGCAGCTTGAGGGCATCAATATGTGTGGTGCCGATGATGGGATCTCCGCCGATGCCGATTGCCGTTGACTGCCCAATGTCGCGCTGCGTGAGCTGATACACCGCCTCGTACGTCAGCGTGCCGGACTTCGACACAATGCCAACGCTTCCCTCTTTGTGAATGCGTCCCGGCATGATGCCGATCTTGGCCTTGCCGGGCGAGATGACGCCCGGGCAATTGGGTCCGATGAGCGTCGACTTCGAACGTTTGACCAGCGGATACGCCTTCACCATGTCCAGCACCGGAATGCCTTCCGTAATGCAGACCACCAGCGCAATCCCCGCAGCAACAGCTTCCAGGATTCCGTCCGCCGCAGCCGGCGGCGGCACGAAGATCATTGTGGCATTCGCGCCGGTTTCCTTCACCGCCTCTTCCACGGTGTTGAAGACGGGCCATCCTTCGTGTGTCGTGCCACCTTTGCCGGGCGTCACACCGCCGACAACCAGCTTGTTGCCGAACTGCTTCGCATATTCATCACAGCCCTTCGCATGGAAGGTGCCTTCGCGTCCGGTGATTCCCTGCACGATGAGACGAGTGTTCTTGTCGACCAGTACTGCCATAAGCTTTCCTTTCAATTCAGGAGGGTATTTAACCCTTCTTTAGCATCAATTGAAGTTCTTTGGCCGCTTCATCCTTCGGATCAGTTTGCTGATCGTTGAAGTAACCCGGCACATGCAATTCTTTTTGCCATGAAGTCTTCTTTTCGTTTATGACATGGGGATTTTTGGAAAAACATGAGCCGATGATCATCGTTTCCAAATCATCAATAGAAGGCAGTTTCTTGTTTGCTGGTTTTTTAAATTTGCCTCGATTCGAACTGACGCGCGGAATTAAAAATAGTTCGAGATCGCCCTTCGGGGACTTCTCAGCCAACAAGGCAAATAGCTTCCAGTGTTGAAGAATCCTTTTCTTGAAGCCCTTATCCGTTTTCCCCACATACCAAGGCTCTAACGAGTTGTCCGAATTACGAATGGCAAAAATATAGATTCCAATAGCTTCACTGAGCCCCTCTACCTTGATCTCTTTCCAGAGAGTGTCGAGCGCTAGTTCGGACACATGGCCTTTATGGCGTTGGAGTTTGTACGGACCGAATGTCGAGAAGCGAAAGAACATTGGAGTCTCCACTATCGATTACGCTTTAGCGGCCTTAACTGCCAAATCTGCCGCCTCTTTCATCGTCGCCCCGATCTGTACCTTGAGCCCCGATTCAGCAATAATCCTTCTTCCTTCTTCAACATTGGTGCCCTCAAGCCTCAAGATAATCGGCAACTTCACATTCAGCTTCTTCGCCGCCGCGACAACCGCCGTCGCGAGCACATCCACTCGCAGAATGCCGCCGAAGATGTTGATGAAGATTGCCTTTACATTCGGGTCGCTCAGCAAGATGCCAAAGGCATTCTCAATCTGCTCCTGGTTTGCGCCTCCTCCAACGTCGAGAAAGTTCGCCGCCGAGCCACCTGCGTACTGAATAATGTCCATCGTCGCCATGGCGAGGCCCGCGCCGTTGACCATGCACGCAATGGTGCCGTCGAGCTTGATGTAGTTGAGCGCGTACTTCGAGGCCTCGACCTCGAGCGGGTCTTCCTCGCTGATGTCGCGCAGCTCTTTCAGGTCTTTGTGGCGGAACATCGCGTTGTCGTCGAAGTTGATCTTGCAGTCGAGCGCGAGCAGCTTGCCGTCCTTCGTCGTGATGAAGGGATTGATCTCCATCAGCGTCGAATCAGTCTCGATGAACGCCTTGTAGAGGCCCATCATGAACTTCACCGCTTCGCCAATCTGCGCTGGCTCCAGCCCAAGCTTGAACGCCAGCTGCCGGGCTTGCCAGGGCTGCAACCCAATCCCCGGATCGATATATTCCTTGAAAATCTTTTCCGGAGTCTTATGCGCGACCTCTTCGATGTCCATGCCGCCGGCCTGCGACGCCATGAACACAACCTTGGAGCTCGCCCGGTCCAGCACCAGCCCCAGGTAAAGCTCGCGCGCAATCGCCGAACCCGCCTCAATCAGCAGGCGCTGCACCTTCTGCCCCTGCGGTCCGGTCTGGTGCGTGACCAGTTGCATGCCGAGGATGGCCTTGGAGTGAGCATCGGCCTCTTCGATGGTCTTGGCCAGCTTGACGCCTCCACCCTTGCCGCGGCCGCCGGCGTGGATCTGGGCCTTGATGACCACTACGCTGTGTCCGGCGGAAAAGAGCGCCTTGGCGGCAGTATCGGCTTCCTCGATGCTGATGGCCATCTCCCCGGCGGGAACCGCAACGCCGTATTTGCGGAGGATTTCCTTGGCTTGGTACTCGTGGATCTTCATGGGTGCTCCTGAAGGCGGGGTCCCCAGCGAGCGTTCCTTGCTCGTTGGGGTGCAACTATATCGACCCAGCCATCGTAGGCTCTGGCGCAAACGACGGGCAAGCGCGGTCTGCGATAATCGGCGGGTTTGGTAGCCTCAAGAACGGGATGTCTATCCAGACCGAGCTGCGGCGAATTGTAGAAGCGCGCGAGACGCTGACGCTCGACGGAGCACATGCGCTAATGCGGCAAATCCTGCGCGGCGAGGCCAGCGAGGTCGAACTGGCCGGTCTGCTGGGCGCGATGGCCGGGCGCGGCGAAACTGCCGCCGAAATCGCCGGCTTCGCTCTGGCCATGCGTGAAGTAGCGACAACCCTTCCACTCACCGACGCCGAGCGCGAGCAACTTGTCGACACCTGCGGAACCGGCGGCGACTCCAGCGGCAGCTTCAACATCTCCACCGCCGCAGCCCTCGTCGCCGCGGCCGCCGGAGCCAAGGTGGCCAAGCACGGCAACCGCGCCATTACTTCGAAATGTGGCTCGGCGGACGTGCTCGATGCCCTCGGAATTCCCACGCAGCTTTCGCCGGAAGATGCCGTGAAAGCTCTACGCACGCATGGATTCTGCTTCCTGCTGGCTCCTGCTCATCATCCCGGGATGAAGGCAGTGATGCCGGTGCGCAAGGCCCTCGGTGCTCGAACTATCCTGCACGTCATGGGCCCGCTCCTCAATCCCGCAGGCGCGCGGCGGCAGGTGATGGGGGTCTACCAGTCGCGGCTGGTGCCACTGGTCGCCGAGGCGATGACCATGCTCGGCGTGCAGCACGCCTTCGTTGTTCATGGCGATCAGGGGCTGGACGAGATAGCCCTAAGCGGCCCCAGCGAAGTCGCCGAAGTACGCGCTGACGCGACAGGAAGACGTGTTCGACTGCACATGATCGCGCCTGAAGACTTCGGTCTGCAACGCGCTCCGCACGAATCGCTGACCGGCGGCGATGCCGCAACGAATGCGGCGATCCTGCGCGCAATCTTCGCAGGTGAAAAGAGTCCACGCCGCAATGTAGTCCTGCTCAACGCCGCAGCCGTGCTGGTCACCGCGGGTCTCGCCAGCGAAATGCGCGAAGGAGTTTCGCTGGCAGCGCGCGCCATCGATTCCGGCGCTGTCACCAAACTAATCGCCGCGCTATCCACTAATCACCTATCACTCACCGCTAACCACTGATTCCATGAAGCGCCACGTCCTCATCTTCGGTCTTGTTGGTGGCCTCCTTATCGTCGCCCTCCAATACACCCAATACCGCTTCATCGTCATCGAGCACTCGGTCGAGCTCTACAGCGCCCTCGTCGCCATCCTCTTCGCCGCCTTCGGCATCTGGCTCGGCCTCCGCATCACGCGCAAACGCGAAACCATCGTCATCAAAGAAGTCCTCATCCCAGCCTCCGGCCCAACAGAGCCTTTCGTCCCCAACCCCGCCCAGCTCCAAGCCCTCGGCATCACCGCCCGCGAGCTCGAAATCCTCACCCTCGTCGCCCGCGGCCTCAGCAATCGCGAGATCGCCACCCAGCTCTTCGTCTCCGAAAACACTGTAAAGACCCACTGCGCTCGCGCCTTCGATAAGCTCGGGGCCGCACGCCGCACCCAGGCCGTGCAGCGCGGCAAAGAACTCGGCCTGCTGCCCTGACGCTTCCGTTGCGAAACTTGGCGTCCTTTGCGCCTTTGCGTTTTCCTTTGCTTTTGTCGTCGCCTTTCGCTGCGTTCCTCTGCGCTCGCCGCGCCCACTGCGTTTGCCTTTGCCTTCTCTACGCTCTACTCTCTACCCTCTACCCCCTGTATTCCCGTCACCCAAAAGCACTCTTTTCCCTCCCATCCCCTAAAATCATCCGAAAGAATGACGACATCCGGCCCCGTTTCACCGCATCCTGACTCCATCGCAACACCAGGAGCCTCACATGAAGAAAACCGTCCTCACCTTCGGCCTTATCTCCGGCGTCATGATCTCCGTCCTCATGGGCGGCTCAATGCTCTTCGCCAGCAAGTTCGGCTCCGGCCACAGCATGAACCAAATGCTCATCGGCTACACCATGATGGTGGCCTCCTTCCTGCTCATCTACTTCGGCATCCGCAGTTATCGCGATAACGTCCTCGCCGGCCAAATCTCCTTCGGCCGCGCCTTCTCCTGCGGCATCCTCATCGCCCTCATCAC
>Ga0206804_10096_pt1 | contig 26361 bp, 20 predicted proteins | sample Alteio_BWOrgCont_62_FD_152888 | JGI IMG/M metagenome (GOLD analysis project Ga0206804, IMG submission 152888) | Enriched cells from forest soil in Barre Woods Harvard Forest LTER site, Petersham, Massachusetts, United States -... | ecosystem: Environmental > Terrestrial > Soil > Temperate forest >... | reverse complement strand
ATAATGTTTTGGGCTTGGAGGTTAAGTCGCCCTTCCGTCAAGTGATATAGTCCCTCGGTCGATAACGATCCGATTTTGAAGACACGCCCTAAGGCCTGTTTTTATAGCAAACGACTGTTGCAGAGCAGGTTTTGTAACCGTGTCGTGATTCTTGCAACTCGTGTAGGGGTTCCGGAAGGCAGGTTACATCCCTGGCCAGAAATGATACCGCTGTTTTAGCGCTGAAGTTTTAGTGAAAATCACTCTATAGAATCACGTCCTGCACACTTCAGCGGCCATGGCATCTCAGATGTCGGCATTCGAACTGCAAACACCATGGCGTGCCTAATACAAGAATACCCTTCTTAATCTTTCTGCTCTTTACTACGCCCTCGTGCGCGCAAACGACCAACCCTGTCTTGCTTAATGTAGTCAAGCCAAGCCCGGAGCCCTCTTTTCCCGCGGGCTTCGATCCATTCGTACCGCCGGTAACTCCAGATCTGCCGCTTGCGGGAGCGCCTGCTATCGCCGAGTGGACGAGGACCGGCAAGCCGGACGCGGTCATTGCCCTGACCGGCAGCAGATTCTCATCGTACACGGCGGATGCGGCCGGCAAGGACACTCAATTTCAGGTCTTCGGCCATGGCGTCGGCGGATCGTTCTCCGGCCCTGCGTCGATTCTACGGCTCGACGGCCTCAAGGCTGCGGTAATTTTGCCCGCCGGATTACCTGCGAATAGCGAGTACCTGATCTGGCCGGTGAATTCCGTCGGCACCGGCAATCCGGTGGCCGTCAACGCGACCGAGGCATGGTGGATTGGCCCCAACGTCGCCACGCGCGGAGACACCGCTTCAGTGTTCGGACGCAATCTTGCGCATAACGGAAATACGGTCACCTCGTATATCTATATTCAAAAAAGCGGCCTGCCCGGTGTGTGGGCCAAGGTCACCGCAGCCAACCCCTACAAAGTCGCTTTTACCATCCCGACAAATCTCACCAATGGTACCTACCAGGTTTGGGTCCACAACGGCCACGGCGGCCACTACGGATGGAGCGGCCCGCTTGCCCTGACCATCACCAATGGCACACCGTGGACCACGCAGCCTTTTAATGTGAAGAGCTACGGCGCCAAGGGCGACGGCGTAACGGACGACGAAGCCGCCATCCAGACGGCGCTCGAGGCGGCATGCCAGGCCCCGTGGTCCACTCTCTATTTTCCGACCGGCACTTACATGATAAGCAAGGGCTTCCTTTTGCCCTCCCAAATACGCTGGCTCGGCGATGGATCCGCGAAGACCTTTATCAAGGCCAATGCCGACTTTGTCGCACCGCCCACTTACGACGCTCGAATGTATAGCATGCTTTTTGGGTGGGGAGGTTCGCACGACGTAACTGTCCAAGGTCTCACTATCGACCCGAATGGGCTCATGAAGGCTGTTTTAACCACCCCGATTTATGCCCGCGGTGTCACCAACTTCAAATTCAACGATGTCACCATGGGCGGGAAGGGGTACGACACAGCCGATTTCGGCATAAGCACTCAGATTTTTCTACAAGGATGCAAGATCATCGATGGGGCTGCTCCGGGTGGCAGTGGCGGCAATGGTATCTTTTTGGGGGCAAGCACTCAGGTCTTTATAGATAACTGCCAGATTTATGGCGCCAACGACGTGAACACCATGTTGGATTTCTTCGGTGGTTCCGACGGAGTCAGTTGCACCAATACCACCGCCCAGGATTACAACAACACCCAGCAGGATGGGTGGGCCCAGGGCCGCTTCTTATACGGATGCAGCACTTGGGGAAGCAACCGCAACTTCTATGTCGGCGACAACACCACGAACGCGCTCGCCGTGCGTCCCGGCTTCGCCAATCAAAACTCTGGAGAGCAAGTTCTGTGGGAAAACGGCACGAAGTTTTCAGGCGTGCCGATGTTTGCCACGCAAACCACCGTCACCTTCGGAGGCAATGCCTTTTTCCAGGATTCCGGCCTCCTCACCGGCAGTTACGATGCCGTCATCGTCAACGGGACCGGTCTTGGGCAACATCGCAAAATTACCGGCTGCACCGGAAGCACCATTACCGTCTCGCCAGCGTGGAAAGTACCACCCGACAGCACCAGCACGGTGATCATTGCCGGGGTGATTTCACAATGCGCCGTCTATCATAACGCTCTCCAGGGCAAAAGTGACTACGCCACTCGCGACACGGCCTCGGGTGGAATTCAGCCCTACGGGAACAGCTATGACTTCATTGTGGACAACAACACCATCAGCCAGGTCCGCACCAGCATTGCTGTCTGGTCCATGTCGGACACCAATGGAAACCCGGAAGACATCACGTGCGCCTACTTCAATTACCTCGCCAATAATTCGATCCACAATTGCCTGAACGGCATCGTCGGCATTTCCCAGGCTTGGGGTGGCTGGCCCATCGCCGATCCTTACCCGGGAATATCCTACCTGGCCAACGATTGCGTCGGCAACACCGTCGATTCCGTAGCAGACAGCGGTTTCGCCGAAATGGCGGCTCTCACCCCAGTTGGTGACCAACTCGATTTGAACGTGTTCGACCAAAATACGGTCACGAACACACCCACCGCCATCAATTTGGATCCGAGTACCCACATCAACAACGCCATCCTTTACAAAAACGATTTAAGCCTTGGATCGGCCATCGCACCCGGTTCGGTCGGGGTATCGCTGGCGACGAGCGCAACTTCCGCATTGCGCCAAAACAAATATGCCGGGTTCCAAAGCACCTACGGCGGCACGCAAACACCCGCGTTGGCGGTCGAAGCGCCCATCCATGTGATCTCCGTTCAAGGCACGTCCCGTGGCCCTGCGGTAAAGGCTTCGCTTGTGCTCTGGAACGCAGGCACGGCGCCCTTGTCCTGGAGCGTGTCGAGCACCACGGGATGGCTGAGTGCGAGCCAGAAGAAAGGCTCCATCTCCAATGAAAACGGCACGTCCACCATCGACCTGACCTGCAATCCGGCGTCACTGGCCCCGGGCGTTTACTCCGGAACCGTGACCGTCACAGGCCCGAACCAAGTTCGCAATTACAGCGTGATTTTCACGGTCCAAGCCGCGGTTTCATCCGCCCGCGCGAGGTGATCGCCTATTTGCTCGAGAGCTTGGGGACATCGAGCCATTTGCGCTGTGCCCATGACTGGATGCCGATCTCGGCGAGTTGGACACCCTTCGCGCCGTCGAGCAGCGACCAGCGGAACGGCTCGTCAAGCGCGACGTGGCGCAGGAAAAGTTCCCACTGAACCTTGAAGGCGTTGTCATAAGTTTCCTGTTCGGGCACCTTGGACCAACCGCCGTAAAAGTCGATGGGCTGCGCGATGTCGGGATTCCAGACCGGCTTCGGCGTATTGCCGTAATGCTGCGTCCAGCATTCGCGAAGCCCGGCGACCGCCGAGCCGTGCGTGCCATCGACCTGCAGCGTGAGCAGATCGTCGCGGCGGACGCGCACCGTCCATGACGAATTGAAATGGGCGATGACGCCGCTGGCGAGATCAAACGTGGCGTAGGCGGAATCGTCCGCGGTGCACTTGTACTTCTTGCCATCTTCATCGACCCGCTCGGGAATGTGCGTGGCGCCGAGGCAGGAGACGGCCTTCACTTCACCGAAAAGATTGTCGAGCACATACCGCCAGTGGCAAAGCATATCGACAATGATGCCGCCGTCGTCCTCCTTGCGGTAATTCCAGCTCGGGCGCTGCGCCTTGATATTGTCACCCTCGAAAACCCAGTAACCGAATTCGCCGCGCACGGAAAGTATCTTGCCGAAAAAGCCCTGCTCCTGCAGCCGCTTGATCTTGAGCAACCCCGGCAGCCAAAGCTTGTCCTGCACTACGCCGTTTTTCACCCCGGCCTTTTGGCAAAGTTCGTAGAGTTCGACGGCGGTTTTCGCATCCACCGCTGTCGGTTTTTCGCAATAGACGTGCTTGCCAGCGGCGACCGCCTTGCGGACCGCGGCGGCGCGGCGGCCGGTGGTCTGCGCGTCGAAATAAACCGTGTAACTCTTGTCGGCCATGACCTTGTCGAGGTCGGTCGTGTATTTCTTCACCGAGGTACGCGCACAAAGCTCCTTTAGCTTGTCCTCGCTGCGGCCGACCAGGATCGGATCGGGCATGATGACTTCGCTCGGGCTGACCCGAATGCCACCCTGCTTGATAATGGCGTCGATGGAACGGATCAGGTGCTGGTTGGTTCCCATGCGTCCGGTGACGCCGTTCATGATGATGCCGATTTTATGTTCTTTCATAATTGATACAGGTCGCCCTCGCTGCCTCAGGATTTGGTACGGTAGGCCTCAACGATTTGCTTGAGGAATTCGCCCTGATCCATCGTCCAGTAGCGGTTGGAAAAAATTTCAACTTCGTTGTAACCGCGAAAACCGGTCTGCTCGACCCAGCCGCGAATCTCGGGAACGTCGATCACGCCTTCGCCCATGAGGCCCCGGTCGTTGAGCATGTCGAACGGCAGGTTTTTCCAGTCGCAAATGTGGAAGGAGAAGAGCTTGCCCTCGCGGCCGCAGCGCGCGATCTCGGCCTGCAGGCGGTCGTCCCACCAGAGGTGATACACGTCCACGGTGACCCCGATATGGTTGTCCTTAAGTTCGAGCGACATGTCGAGCGCCTGCGTCATCGTGTTCACCGCGCAACGGCTGTCGGCGTACATCGGGTGCAGCGGCTCGATGCCAAGCTTGATTCCATTAGCGCGGGCGTGCGGCAGAACCGCGGCCAAGCCATCGGCAATTTGCGCGCGCGAAGTGAAAAGCGATTGCCCCGGTGTCGCGCCGCAGACGAGCACGATGAGCGGAGCGCCCAGCGCCGCCGCCTCGTCGATGATGCGCTTGTTCTCGTCGATGGCCTTCTGGCGCCCCGCGCCATCGAGCGCGGTGAAAAAACCGCCGCGAACATAAGAAACGATTTCGAGCCCCTCATTGCGACAGACATGCCCGGCCGCTTTGATGCCGTCGGGATGATTCTGCGCCGCGTCGCGCCAGACGGTGATACCCTTTACGCCTGCTGCCGCGTAGTTTTTCGCCGCCACCGCGAGAGGCCACGGCTTCGTCGTTACCGTGTGGATACAGAGTCGCGAAAGATCGTTGATCGGGAGGGCTGACATGGGCGGAAAGTGGACTTTAGAGGATACGTCGGCGGCGACAAATCAATTTTTGCTCATCTCTTGGTAGGGACGCAAAGGGATTCGCATCCCTACCTATGAAGCCGGCGGCGCGGTTTCCACGTGGCGGGCGTATTTCAGGATCACGTCCTTGAGGGTGGAAATCTTGAACGGCTTCATCACGAAGTCGTCCATGCCGGAGTCGAAGCAGCGCTGGCGGTCCTCGGGTGTGACGCCGGCGGTGATCGCCACGATGGTCAGGCGTTTGTCCCTCACATGCTGCCGGAGATGACGCGCCACGGTCCAACCATCAATGTCGGGCATCTGGACGTCGAGCAGGATCAGGTCGTAGCCCCCGACCTCGGCCATCTCGATTCCCTGTTGCCCGTTTTCCGCGATGTCGGGCTCGTAGCCGAGGGCCTGCAGCACGGTGATCACGACCTGCCGGTTGGTCGGGTTGTCCTCCACGATGAGAATCTTGACCGGGAGTTTTTCCGCGGCCCCGGGCTCAAGGACGCGCTGCGACGCGACGTTGGGAATTGGAACGGTGACGACACTGTCGGGGCTCAGGACGCGCACCAACTCCCGCTGCAGGGTGGAGGATTTCCACGGCTTGGGAATGCTGCTGAAGAAGCCGACCTGGCGGCGGGCGGGATCGATCTCGTCCATGCCGCCTGAGCTGAGCAGGATCACGGGCATTTTCTTGGCCTGCGGGTAATCGCGCATCGCCTCGGTGAGATCGATGCCGTCCATGTCGGGCATGATCATGTCGATCACCGCTGCGTCGAATTTTTCGGCGTTTTTCAAGCGGTGCAGCGCTTCCTCACCCGAGGCGCACGCGGTCACCTGCATGCCCCAGCGCTGGGTGTGAAGCGCGAGAATCGAGAGGTTCGTCTCGTTGTCATCAACGACCAGCAGGCACTTGCCCTGCAAGGTCGTGTTCAGTGGCTGCGTCTCCGAGCGCCGGACGCCCGCAGACGGCGCGCACATGGTGAAGAGGAAGGTGGACCCGCGCCCAACCTCGCTCGTGACCGAGATCGATCCGCCCATGAGATGCACCAACCGCTCGCTGATGGCCAGCCCGAGACCGGTGCCGCCCTTGGCGCGGGTCGCGGAGGCATCGACCTGGCTGAATACTTTGAAGAGAAGGCCCATCTTCTCGTGCGGGATGCCGATGCCGGTGTCGCGCACGGCGAAGCTAAGCTCCCACATGTCACGCGTTTCGTGTCCGGGTTCCTCGATGGGAGGCAGCACGCGGCCGGTGACCTCGAGGCAAACCTCGCCCTTGTCGGTGAACTTGATCGCGTTGCCGACGAGGTTGAGAAGAACCTGCCGCAGGCGCTGATCGTCCCCGATAAGGCTCCCGGGCAACTCATCGTTGATGACGTGGACGAGGTCGAGGTGTTTCTCGCGGGCCTTCGGCGCCATCAAATCGAGCGCTTCCTCGACGCAGGCGCGAAGATCGAACGGAAATTGATTGAGTGTCAACCGTCCCGCCTCGATTTTCGAGAAATCGAGAATGTCGTTGATGATGGCCATGAGCGATTCGCCGCTGGTGCGGAGCGTTTCGACGAACTCGTGCTGGGTGGGATTGAGTTCCGTTTCCAGGAGAAGGCCGGTCATGCCGATGACGCCGTTCATTGGCGTGCGGATTTCGTGGCTCATGTTGGCGAGAAATTCCGACTTCGTCCGGTTTCCGGCCTCGGCCATTTCCTTCGCCTCGAGCAGCTTGTTCTCGTATTCGCGGCGATCGGTGATGTCGCGGGCAGCGAGGGTGTAGATCGTCGCCCCATCCACCTCCGTCCGGTCAAAGGCAACCTCAGCCGGGAAGCGGCGCCCATGGCGCGAAATCGCCTCCGCCTCGACATATGTCATCGTCAAGTGGTCGGTGCTGGCCGCCTTCGCCTCCTCGAAAAAGCCGGGCTGCGAAAAAAGGTAATCGACGCTCTCGCCGATCAGGCTCTTGATTTCGTATTCCCACAGCCGCGCGGCCTGGCTGTTGACCGAGAGAATATTTCCTTCCCCGTCGGCGGTGAAAATGGCCTCGCCCACCGTATTGAAGACCGCCAGCAGCCGTCGCTCGGAAGCCATCAGCCGCTGGTTCTCCACGGCGATCATTTTCACCATCGGCCGGAAAATAAAAATGCCCGCCGACACGAGCGTCAAGACGATGAGCACCAGGAAGATCAACTCCGCCGCCAGAAATTTTTGACGCTCACCTTCCCAATCGCCGCGGAGCGTCTGAATCGCCTTGTTGAGGCCTTCGAGCAATTCATTGTAGTTGCGCTCCTGAATGGTAGCCACGTAGGGATCGTCAATGGCGAGATTCCCCTCGGGAACATCCGCGAGAATGCGGTTAAGATCGACGTAATCGCGGATCTGCTTATCGAGGTTGAACGGGTCCTTGAGGTAAATTTGCCTCAATTCCGGAGCAACAAACGTAACTTGGTCCAATAAGCCGCCACTCTTTACCACCTGATCTTCGTCGGCCAGCAATCGATCGGCCTCCTCCTTCAGTCGAGTCCGGCACACCTCGTGATCGGAGGCAGATCCGGGCTGGCTTAGCCTTAGGCTGAAATAGGCCATCCGCTGCGAAGTAATTTGCTCCTCATCGTTGGTCCTGGCGTAACCCAACAGTTCACGCCCTCTCCCAATGAGGCTCCAGAGCAGGAGAAAGCCGATCAGGGAAAGAAGAGCGATCAGCATAAGCACGAACACGTATCTACCTGTCAGTGCTCTGGTCGTATCGCGCAGCATATCTGAATGTTATCTCGAAATCTTGTCCGACACCAGATTGGAACCGGATTTCGGTGAGATGTCACGCGATCATACGATGCGCAGTAGCCCACGCTCTGCCGCCCTTTTCCCCAACGAAAGTCCCTTTCGGACCGCCCCTAGGAATAGCGAACGTCTTTCCCCGGTTCCATCTCGTAGTCCAGCACCTTGGACGAGGTGACAAAGGGGCCGAGGATCTGCTTCTCAAACTGAACATAAACCGCGTTCTCGAGGATGAACGCCAGCTTGTCCATGTTTTCGACGTCGAAGGAAAAAAAGCAGGTGTAGGGATTGCCCGTCGTATCGACCCGCTTCCCCACGCGCAGATTATTCACCTCGGGTATCTTTAGGAGCCGAATTCGTGTCTCCACCATGATCTCTTCCAGCTTGGACGGGATTACTTCCGGTTTTGTGGTCAACAGCATCAGATGGTGAATCATAAAGGCGAAGCGGTGCGAAGATTTGCGAAGGAGGAGGATTCTGTCAAGTTTCCCAGAAAGTCGCCAGCGTATATCTAAACAATGTTCCAGAGTTGCGGCGTGGTCAGCTTCGAATCAAAGCGTGCTGACCAGATCCTTGGAGGAATCCGAGAGGTCCATACCCTTGGAAACCAACGCCAGCGTCGTGGGCGTTTTGGCGAGGACCATGGGCTTCTCGACGCCGATGAAATGGAGCTCGATCGATTTCGCATCCAGACGGATGTAGGCAACGTGATCAAAATTGATGCAGGTGGTTTCACCCTGCTCCGTGGGCAACATATAAAAGCGCATCGGTAAAGCATGCCCCAAGTCCCGCTCTTTACAACTGCCGAGCGGAATTCATCTCCCGCACCAGCCATCCCTCGATCAAATCGGCGATCATTCCGCCGCCGATGCTATTCAGGTGAAGCGTATCCGTGAGCAGAAGCAGACCATTGCGGCGGGAAACTTCATCCCACGAAAGGCCCGTGGCGTGAAGCGCAACCGCGTTGCCCGTATTGTGCAGGCCATCGCGATAGTTGAGCCGGGGAGGAAGCTCCGCACGGTCGCCTTCGTGGTCGTGGAGATATTGCATCATCCGCTCATGCAACGGCAGGTACGCCGTGTTTTCCTCCTCCGCCACGCGGCGCACCACCTTGTTATAAAGACTCACCTTGCGATTGGCCTCGTGCTCGAGATCCTCGCCAATCGGGGCCAGCGACAGCAGCGCCAGCCGCGCCGTCGTTTTGAACTTCAGCCGCCGGACGATCGCCCTCAGATTTTCCTCGTACCACGGCAAGGTCGGTTCCGCCGGGAGCTTCTGAAAGGAATGGTACCGGAGCAAATTGCGTTCGCTCATCGTGGCGTTTACGTCGTTGGTGCCGATGAGAATGGTGACGAAATCAGGCTTGTCGGCGATGACCGCATCCAGCCGCTGCAGACCGTTCCAAGCCAGGTCGGCATTCACCCCGTGATTGATGAACCGAAAATTGGAGAGCGCAGGCCGCGCACGGAGAAGATCGACGTAATTAAAACTGACCGTCCCCGCCGTCAGGCTCGCCCCGAAACAGACGACGGTCTTCACGTTCAATCGCCGTAGCCGTTGGGGAATTTCTGGTGCCAGGCCCAGGCGCTTTCGATGATCGGCAGCAGGCGCGCGTACCGGGGACGCCACCCGAGTTCGCTCGTGATCTTATGCGAGCTGGCCACAAGCCGGGGTGGATCGCCGGCGCGCGCATCTTTCACCACGAAAGGAATGGGATGACCGGTCACCTTGCGAACTACGTCGATCACCTGCCGGACGGAAAAGCCCTCGCCGCTGCCGAGATTGTAGCTCACGCTGGTATCGCGCTCCAGCGCCAGCATGTGCGCCGCAGCTAGGTCGTGGATGTGAATGTAATCGCGGATACAAGTGCCGTCGGGCGTGGCGTACTTGTCGCCGTAAACCTCGCACTTTTCCCGCTGGCCCAGCGCGACCTTGATCACGTTCGGAATCAGGTGCGTCTCGATCCGGTGGTCCTCCCCGAACTGCGCGCTGGCTCCGGCCGCGTTGAAATAGCGGAGATTGACATAGACCAGCCCGTGAATCTTGTCGTACCAGTTCAGTATCTGCTCGAACATGAGCTTCGACTGGCCATAGGGATTGATCGGCTTCTGCGGCAGGCGCTCGTCCATCGGGACTTTTTCCGGCGTGCCATAGGTTGCGCAGGTGGAAGAGAAAATGAACTTCTTCACGCCCGCCTCGACCGCCGCATCCAGCAGGTTGATCCCGGCGGCGACGTTGTTGCGAAAATACTTCGAGGGATTCGTCATCGACTCGCCCACGAGTGCATTCGCCGCGAAATGCATGATCGCGTCGGGCTTCGCCTCGGCCACCGCCTTCAGGATCGCGTCCCGGTTGGCGAGATCGCCCTCGACGAACTTGGCCCGCGGCTCGAGCGCCCGGCGATGGCCTTCGGTCAGGTTATCGAAAATGGTGACCTGGTGCCCGGCATTGATCAGCTCCTCCGAGCAAATGCTGCCGATGTAGCCCGCTCCCCCCGTGACGAATATATGCATGGGAAATTGAAAACAGGCTGCACCGCTGAAGTCACGCGAGAAAACGATCCTCTCCCGCTCAAAAGCGCATGGAAAATAAAAACCAAATTCAAATATACTGCTAGTATTTGCAGCTTATATTTATCTTCAGGCCATTTTGCCTGTTTTCAAAATGGCCTGAAGATAAATCAATGTTAGACCACGTTATCAACAATATCTGTCGGAGCAATCCACTTATTCCCGCTGCAACGGTTTCTTCTTGGGCACCCGTTTCAACTCCGGCAACGGCTTCCTCAAGTTGCGATGGATCTGGAAGATCGAAACGCAGTTGTTGATGACATAATAAAGGGAGAGTGCCGCGGCGAAATTGTAAAAGATGAACAGGAAAACGAGCGGCATGTACTGCGCGATCTTAGCCTGCGCCGGATCGCCGATCTGCGGCGTCATTCGCATCATCAACATCGTCAGCCCGGTAACCATGATCGGCAAGGGATGTATCGCCACATGGCTCGTATTAAGAAAGGGAATGACAAAGGGAAGCGCCCACGATGCCACCGAGTCGGGTTGAGTCAGGTCATGCACCCAGAGGAAAGACTGGCCGCGCAGTTCAACCGCACTCTGGAGCATGAAATAGAGGCTGAAGAAAACAGGCATCTGGATAAACGCCGGCAGACAGCCGCCGAACGGATTGACGCCATATTCCTTGTACATGGCAAAAGTCTCGGTCTGGAGCTTTTCCGGCGTTTCCTTGTATTTCGCCTGCAGCTCCTTGAGCTTCGGCGCGAGCGCCTGCATCCGCTTGCCGGAACGGTTGGCGATGCTTTGCAGCGGCCACGTGATCGCCTTGATCATCAGCGTGAGCAGGATGATCGCAACGCCGTAATTGTGGAAGATGTGATGCCAAAACTTGAGCACCGTCAACATGGGCACGATTAAAAGTGAGAACGGAAGATACGCACCGTCGTAATTCATCAGCGCACCCTGGTCGTCCCCGAGCGCATCGAGCCGGTTGAAGTCCTTTGGCCCCGCGTAAATCCCATAATTCACAGTCACGGCCTTGTTCGCAGGCACCGTGATCGGGCCAAAGTTGGCGGCGGCCTCAATATCGGGCTCGTAACCGGGAAGGACATAGTTTTCCTTGTCACGCTTGACGATAATATTGCCGTCCGCGTCCCGGGCATTGAAGCACTGGAACCGGGCGGTTTGAATGGAACGCTCCACGGCAGGAGTCAGTAGCACGGTGAAGAATTGATTCTGCGACCCGATCCAGCGCAGCGGCAATGGATCGATTACCTGGCTGGAAAACTCATCCCTCCCCTCATGCGTTTTGAATACAAGGAAAGAACCGGACATGAAATCGCTCACGGTTGACTGGTGAAACGTGCTCGTCAGCCAGCCGAAACCGGGAAAATTATAAGGCCCCGGCTGATAGTGCCCTTGTACGATCAGCGGCTCCGCGCGCCCGACGCTAAGCGAATAGCCCGGCAGCGTCACATCCGCCGCGCTCATATTGGTCAGCATATCGCTGACATCGAGGGTATAGATCAGCGGCTTCGCCACCGGTTGGCCGAAATACTGCGCGACCTTGCGGGAAGTGACCCGAATAAAACCGCCCAGGCCGGTGTCGCTTTCGAGATTCTTGCCGAAGGTGTAGGTCCGCTGCCATTTCAAGCCATCGGGCAGCGTGGTGGAAAAAATCAGGCCGTTGGGAATCTGCTGGGACTCGAAACTGACCGTGTCGGCGCCCGGCCATCCGCCCAGCTCGAGGATGTTCGAGTGCGACTGCTCGTTGAGCACCACGTTGCCGCCGTTGTCAGCCTTGTGCCGCTTGAGCACGATCTCCGTGATCGCCGCCCCGACGGAAGTGAAGGTCACCTTCATCGCGTCGTTTTCGAGGTCGGTGAATTTCGCGACTGGTGCGGCCGTTGGAGCCCCCGGCGCCGATGTCTTTGTCGGCGTGGACATCGCCGAGGTCATGTTTGGCGTCGCCGGAACAGGAACGGTCGCGCCCGGATCTGTGGCGGCCAAGGCCGGCTTCGGCTTGGGGGGCGCTGGCGGGTAGAGCTTGTCCAGCGTAAGCTGACCAACGATCAGAAGTACCAGGCAGACACCAAGGCCAATGCGACTCGTGCGATCCATAAACTTAAATCAGGAAATCTGCCTCGAAGGTCCACAAACCGGGGGCACCGGATCAAGCCCCTCGCCGCCCCAAGGATGGCAGCGCAGGATACGCCCTACACCGAGCCCCACCCCGCGACAGATGCCGTGGGTGCAGATCGCCTCCTCCGCATAAGCGGAGCAATTCGGCATATAACGGCAGCAGCCCTGCACGCCCAGCATGACCTTGAAGGGCGTGAAGACCACGCGATAAGCGCGAATCAAAAAGACGGCAATCGACTTCATGAGCCGTCCAGCATGGCGAACTTTCCCAAAAAGGCAACGTCCACTGTACAAATCCACGTCCGTCTCATTTCCCGGCCAGCAAGGCCTCGTCCACGGGATACCCGTACCGGACATACCCGGCGTACTCCAGCCGCAACGTTTCTCTCTTCACCGCCGGGTCCCATTTGGGCTTCGCGATGTGGGAGGGGCTCTCGTTCTGCCGGGGGACGGCCCGGATTCTGTCCTCGCCAATATCGATCTTCATCAACTCGAAAGCCTTTGCCAGGTCGGCCACCATATTCTCCATCTTGCCCACAAAATTCACGCCGGGGCGGATATACCAGCCATACATCTCCGTGACATAGCCGGGCCGCTTCTTGTTCACGTTATACATGAACGTGTTGAAATCGGGGCTGCCCAGGCCATTGAGCATCGAGTTTGGATGCCACTTATGCGGATCGGCCTCGTCGCCGAGGATCCGCCAGTCAATGCTCATCATGAATCGCCACCACGACTCATACCAGCTCAGCGGCTCGCGCACGAAGCAGAACTTGAACGCCCCCGGCTTCATCATCAACTGCGCGCGCGGCGAGTGGATCGCCCGGCGCAAAATGTAGCGCACCACCTTCAGGTCGTGGTGAAGCTTCGCGTGCCAGTAAGCGCGCTCGAAATCGGAATGGCCGTGCCCGAGAGGGCCCTTGACCAGGTCAAACTCCTGCAGAACGCTCCGGATCCACGTCCCGCCCGTCTTGGGAATATGCAGAAAAACAGAATTATTCTTTAACAAAAGGGCCATGGTGAACGATCGGCTCGCCCCGGCTTAAGAGAATTTCCACTTCTCCCCATGGACGGACTCTCGGTTATCGTGTTATGAAACGGAGAGGCATGTCAACGCTGAAGGAAATGGCCGCAACGCTGAATCTGTCGGTCATGGCCGTATCGAAGGCCCTGCGCGACGCGCCCGACATCAGCGTCAGTACCAAGGCGCGCGTCCAAGCCGAAGCCCGCCGCCGCAATTACATCCCCAATCGCGCCGCGCAGAATCTGCGCCTGCGCCGCACCGGCCTCATCGGGATCGTCGTGCCGCAGATCAATCACACCTACTATTCAAATTTGGTTTGGGGCGTCGAACGGCAGGCCGAGGCGCTCAACCTGCAAGTCCTCATCGCCTCCTCGCTCGACCGCGCCGAGAACGAAATGCGCGAAGTGCAAAAGCTCATTTCGCGGCAGGTCGAGGCGCTCCTGCTCGTCCCCGCCGTCCGCTGGCAGCACCGGCTGGCCACCCTCGAATTGGCGCGGACGAGCGGCATCCCCACCATCCTGCTCGACGCCTATCCCGCCGGCGCAGAGAACTTCCCGCGCGTAAGCTGGGTCGTCTGCGACGATCAGCGCGGCGGCCAGTTGGCCACGGAACACCTCCTCGAGCTGGGCCACACGGAAATCCTTTTCCTCGCCGGACCGAACGGCTCGTCGTCGAGTGCGGGCCGCTTCAGCGGCTATCAGCGGGCGCTGGCGGCGGCGGACGTGCCTTATTCCGACGCCCGCGTTTTTCTCGCGGACAAGGACATCGACTCGGGCCGCAAAGCCATGGGCCAGGCGCTCACCGAAAAAGCGTCGTTCACCGCGGTCGTCGCGCACAACGACAGCGTGGCCATCGGTGCCGCCGACACGCTTTTCCAACAGGGCTTCCGCATCCCGGACGAAATCTCCATCGTCGGCTTCGGCGACGGCGTCCTTGCGGCCCATTACCGCGTGCCCCTGACCACCGTGCGCATTCCCCAAACCGAAATCGGCGAGACCGCCGTCCGCCTCGCCCTCGAATTACAAAAAGGCAACCCCGTCCAACCGCGCCAGCTCCCGGTCGAAATCATCGTGCGCGAGAGCACGAAAGCGGTCCATGGTTCCAAAACCTCAGCAGAGAAATAGGGCCGCGACAGCACTTGCATCCAGCCACCTTCCGGCTCAAAATAAACGATATGCCGGATAAACTCGAAAATCTCGCGCTCGACCTCACCCAGGAATATCCGCGCAGTCCACGGGCCCTGTTCGCCGGATACGTCATCGCCGGACGCGTGCTCGACAAGTGCCGCGCACTCCTCAACGGGACGATTGGCGAGTACGCCTACGACTACGGCACCGACCGCGTTTTCTTCGAGTTCGCCGGAATCGATTCCGGCAAATTCAAGGACTTCGTCGCCACCGGCGCGACCGACGAGGAGGTCGCCGACTGGATCAAGTCCAAGGCGAAGGTCCATTCCCCCGGCGAAATCGCGGCGTGGAACTTTACGCTGAAAGGCCGCCGTATTTCCGAGCTCCCGCCCGACCGCCAGGCCTGGGTGCAGGAATATCTCCTCGCGAACGTGCGCCCGGAAGCCCAGGAACGGGTCATCTTCACCTTCGATGTGCTCGACGCCGAAGAAGGTCGCCTCGGCTAATTGGCGTATGTCGGAAACCGTCCAACGACGCCTCAGCATCTTCGTCAACGGCCACGCGCGGCAAGTCGGCGCCGCCACGACGCTCGGCGAACTCGCCGCCAGTTGCGGACTCGACGCGCGCCTCCTCCTCGTCGAACTCAATCACGAAACCTTGCCGCGCAAGGAATGGCCCGCGCACACACTCCAGCATGGAGATCGCGTCGAGTTTATCCGGGTGGTTGCGGGGGGCTGATCGGCGCAACATCCACCGTCCAGACATCGCATTCCGGCCCGAATTGCGCCAGGCAGTCGAGCGTGAAGCACTTCACGTAAATCAAGATGGGGAGTAGGATAACAGTTCCGAGATAGGGAATTGCCCCAACGCAGCAGAAGCAGCAGGTGATCACAGTTAGAACGATCACGCCGATGAACATCGCGATCCGTATCAAAACAAATAGCGCCATGCTACCGGGGTAGGCCATCATTAGTCTCATGGATTGCATGAATGCGGCGCGTGCCATCAATCCATTTCGAAACATGAGCGGAACACCCATTTCCCGAAAAACGAAAAGGATAACGCTGAAAATGACGATAATGGCCAAATAGAGCAAACCGAGGACGACAAAGAAGGCGATCTCTCCGGCTCCCGGCCAACTCGAATGCTGAAACAACGGAATGGCCATCACGACGCCCACGACCGTGATCGGTACAATCGTGAGAATCAGGATCAATAGAAAAAGAAGATAGAATAGGAAGAGGCTGTTGCCTTGGCGCGCGTAGTAACTCCAAGGCCACGAAATCGCCCCTCGGTTGCGAACGACATTGTCAATGAAAAGGAACTGCCCGCGCGCTCCCAGCCAATACATGAGAATCACAATGACGAAGATGAAAACGACTATCATCACAATGAATAGGGCGGAGAGGCTATTCAGCAAACTCATATTAAGCTGCTGCAGGTTCAACCCCGGCCAGGCTTGAGCGAACGGGAGGTGCAGGCCTGCAAGATAATGCCCTGTGCCATCCGTCAGGTTTAAGAGCACCCGCGCCACATCATGCATTGGCCCGCCATGGGGTAGCTGCCAATAGGTGTGCTGTTTATCGTGAAAATCATTTCCGGAATTGCTTGGAAAACCATTAAAGCCATTTCCTCCCTGAAGCAATCCGGCCAGAAAGGCGCTGAACCCGATTACAAACCACTTCCCGAGGTCGAATGGTCGAAAGAGGATGATCATCATCCGTTCCCATGCCGAATCAAAGGCTCGCGTAAAATCGATCATAAGCGTCGTTCCATCCCTAAGCTGACGGAACCCATTCGCCAAGCTCCAATTATATACCTTATTGCGCTCAACTGTTCCCTTGCGTTTTGCCGCTGACGCTGACAGCTTATACGGCCATGCTTTTTGGCAATTTCCGGCTGGCTTCGCACGGCATCACCGCTCTGATTGGAGCGGGCGTCCTGCCCTGCCTGCTGGTCGGCGCGGAGCCAATCACCCCCACGCCCGCTCCGCCCGCGCCCTGCCTCTCGATCTTCGACCTGCCCTTGGTCGCCTACCCGCCCGTCACGCCGTGGACCTCGTTCAGCGCGCGCAACATCAACGAAACGCGCCACCTCAAGACCGCCACCGGTTCGCCCCGCTTGCCCACGCCGAATCCGTGGTTCCCGATCGATCTCTACCAGGGCACCCTCACCCGCCAGCAATTCGAGCAGAAACTCCATACCCTCTACGACCCCTTCTCCGCCTTCACGCCCTACCTCGACATCAACGATTCGCGCGTCGTGATTTACCCGTCGCCCACGGATCGCACCTGCCCGCAATTCGTCCTCCAGTTCGCCCCGCCCAATCAGCCGCGTCCGCCGATGCGCTGGTTTCGCACCCCAGCGGAAGTCCGCACCCTTTCGCACCCGCTCGACAAGCCGCTCAACGGACTTCGCATCGCAATCGATCCCGGCCACATCGGCGGCCCCTGGGCCCAAATGGAGGAGCGCAGCACCCGCTATAAAGGCAGCGCTCCGGTGCAGGAAGGCGATCTCAACCTGATCACCGGCCGCCTCCTCAAGCAGGAATTGACCGACATGGGTGCGTCCGTCTTCGTCGTGCGCGACTCGACCGAGCCCGTCACGCCCTACCGCCCCGACGACATGCTCGAGCAGGCGCGTGAAATGCTCGTCGCCCGTTCCACGAAGGGCAAGACCTTGCGCGCCCTCCCGCCCGACAAAATGAATCTCCTCTTCGGTTCGCGGCTCCTCGAGCTTTCCGAATTCCTCTTCTACCGCTGCTCCGAAATCGTCGAGCGCGGCAACCGCATCCGGAATAATTTCGTGCCCGACATCACCGTCGTCCTCTACATCGACGCCACGCCGGGCAGCGGCCGCGGCCGCCTTACCTCAGGCAACGCCAACATCTTTTTCGTCGGCGGAAGTTACACCCGGACCGAAATGGCCGATCCCGAAATGCAGCTCCGTTGCGTCTATAAAATGGTCGAGGGCGGCTCCGACATCGAAAAGGAAGTCGCTGGCGATATCGCGGAAGTCTTCACCCAAAAAACCGGCCTCGGCCCGGTCAAGTACGGCGACTCGGCCACCACCCGCGCCGTCATTCCGGACAACTCCTACGTCGTCGCGCGCAACCTCGCCGCCAATCGCGAATACGACGGCCCCGTCGTCTGCACGGAACCCTACTTCATGAACAACAAAGTCGTCTATCAGCGCCTGCTCGCCGGCGACTACGACGGACAAAAGACTTTTGACGGCAAAAGTTACGCCAGTATTTTCCGCGAATACGCCGACTGCGTTGCGCAGGGATTGGTCAAGGCCTATGCCGGTTCCACCGTCATCGCCGGCGCCAATAACGGGCCCACTTCCCCGCAGGCGAAATAGCCCGTTGTGGATGGATGTAAGGCGGCGCCCTGCAATATAAATGGCTGCCTTTAGCGGTTTTCCCTGTTGTTTCGGTAAAAAGAAAGATAATTTCATTCCCGTGCGTGGGCTATCCATGTACATGAGCTAACTGATTAAATATGGCGCGGCCACTCGAGTTGAAAGACCTCGTATCCGGGACACATCTCGGACACTACGTTATTACCGACAAAATCGCTCAAGGCGGCATGGGCACGGTTTTCAAGGCGCTCGAGCCTGCCCTGGAGCGCTACGTCGCCATCAAGGTCCTGCGCCCCGAGTACGCCGCCAATCCCAATTACGTCCAGTATTTCCAGGATGAGGCCCGCGCGGTCGCGGCCCTGCGCCATCCGAACATCATTCCCATCTTTTTCATCGGCCAGGAAGGCAATGTCGTGTTTTTCAGCATGTCCTATATTCAGGGCGAGACTTTCGAGAACTGGATCGAGAAGCAGCGCTGGTTTACCGAAGACCATGCCAGGTGGTTTCTCAGCCACGCCGTGGCCGCGCTCCATTCCGCGCACAAGGCCAATATCGTTCACCTCGACATCAAGCCGGCCAACTTCCTCATCGATCAGGGCAATAACATCATGCTCACCGATTTCGGCCTGGCGCAGAAAATCGTCAAGGACGCGGAGGAAGAGGGTGAACGCGAAGCCTTCGGCACGCCTGCCTACGTCTCGCCCGAACAGATTTCCCGCGCGGCGACCGACCAGCGCACCGACATCTATTCCCTCGGCGCCACCCTCTTTCACCTCATGACCGGCAAGCAGCCTTTCAACGGTGCGACCATCGAGGACATCATCTGGGGCCACCTCGAAAAGCCCTTCCCCATTGAGATTTGCCGCGAAGCCAACATACCGACCGGATGGATCCATCTCATCAAAAAGATGATGGAGCGGGAACCCGACAAGCGCTTCGCCGATTATCGCGAATTGCGCGAGGCACTCGAAAATGTCCACAGCTTCCGCTACGAGACCGCGCAGATCGAGGCCCCATCCGCGCCCAAACCCATTTGCATCCCCCGCACCGGCAGCAATACCCAGACCCTGCACGGATTGCTCGCCGCCTCGAAACAGCAGTGGAGCGTCGCCGAGGCCAAGACCGGTTCGACCCTCCATATCACCCGAAAGCACTTTGACGAGTCCATGAAGGGCCGGCAGGAGCCGCTCCAGGTCGCTCTGCTCATCAACACCATCCGCGATTTGTGCCAGCCGCGTCCCGAGGAGCCCGAGGCGCTCGCGGAGGTGATGGACAAGGTGCCCGGCTACGAGTCGGCCGTGCGGCTCCTCGTCAATTTCATGATCAACCCCAATGGGGACGACCCATCCGCGGAAAGCATGCCCGCCGTCGATGCCCTGGAAACGCTTGGTCTCGAGCGGGCCCGCAACCTCGCCATCACCTTTTTTGCGCTCAACTACGAGAATCCCAAATCGCCCGTCTTCGACTGGACCCCGCTCTGGCGGCACCAAATCGCGGTCGGCGTCGTCCTCGATTTCATCTACGACGCCCTCGACCTCAAGCGCAGTGGCCTCGAATACGCCGTCGGCGCTTTTCACGACATCGGCAAAATGATCATGGCCGAGGTCTTTCCCTTCGCCTATTTCACGGTGATGAACAACTCCATGCAGGGCCCCCACTCCCTCGCCCTCTGCGAGCGGGAAATGTTCGAACTCGACCACGCCGAGATCGGCGCGAACTGGCTGCGGGAAAATGATTTTCCGGGCGCCCTGATCGACGCCATCGCCCACCACGAACTCCCCGCGCGCATCGGCCGCCGCGCCGTCCTCCCCCACGCGCTCGTCTCCGTCAATCACCTGGTCAAGCAACTCGGCATCGGCTACAGCGGCAACTCGCTCCTCGACGCCCGCCCGTGGGAAGAACTACCCTCCACCCAGATCATCTGGCATGCCCGCGGCAATCATGACTACGAATACGAGAATTTTGTCACCGACATCCTCAACCAGTTCGAGTCCTTCCCCGATTTGATATAGCTGTCTTCTGGGGGGGGCCAGGCTCCTGTCCCGACCCTGCCTTTCCTCGTTCAAATCAGCGATGAAACTGCGATGGATTCACCAGCGTATAGCGCTTGAAGACCGTCGCGAAATACTGCGACGACGAAAAGCCCAGCTCGTAAGCCACCTCCGTCACGCTCCGATTCTTCAGCAGCACAATGGCCCGCTCGATCTTCTTCCGCAGCCAGAATTCCGCAGGCGGCACACCTACTTCGCGCTTGAAGCGGGCCTTGCACCGCGACTCCGAAAGCCGCGCGGCCTGCGCCAGCAAGGCAACCTGGACCGGCTCGTTCAGGTGCTCGTCGATATAGCGCTGCAACCGCTGCATCAGTGGCGTGGCCGCTCCGTGAACGCCCCGATGCGACGCCTCGATCGTCCTCGTCAGATACTGCAGCAAGAGCGACTGGAATCGCAGCTCGCGAAAAGCCGCCAACCCTCCCCGGCGTTTCCGCCCCTCGTGGAGAAGATCGTTGATTTCGCCCAGAATCCGCGCGCTATCCGGATGGGCCCGAAAATGACGCGTCGGCATCCGGCACAACTCGCGCTTGAGTCGCGAGGCTGCGCGCTCCGAAAGTCCAAGAATATTCTTCGACGGCTCCAGCTTGAGGATCAGCCAGTAGAGAATGCCACGCTCCTGCGGCAGGTCGCCCGTGTCGTGGATCTCGCCCGGCAGCGTGAAAAACTGATCGTTCCCACGCAGGCGATAAAGGAAACCCCCGACGCGATAGGTCTGCTCGCCCCGTTCGAGGAAACAAATCTCGATAGCATTGCGGTGCGAATGAGGCACCAAGCCCGAGCGCGACGCGGCGAATTGATACCGCCCGAACATGAGCACCCCCGGCATGCCGATCTTCCGGGCCGTAAAGGTGCGAATCGCCGTTTCCGCAGGAGAGCTCATGTATGAATTCGTACTACAGCATAAGATCGAAAGTCATTCGAGACATTCTCGCTTATATATGCAGGATGCACGAAATAGAACCCACGCCCCGCTCCATCACCTGGTACCGGACGCCGCTCGCCTCCAAGGACTTCAAAAGCCTCCACGAAAAGAGCGACCTGCTCGGCTGGCTCCAGACTGGTGGCTTCCTCGCGCTCCTGCTCCTGACCGGCAGCACGGCGTTTTACAGCTCCCTGCACTGGCCCCTCGGCGTCACGCTTCTGCTCATTATCCTGCACGGCACGTTCATGTCGTTTTCCCTCAATGCCGTGCATGAACTCGGTCACAACACCGTCTTTCGCACCAGGGCGCTCAACGCCTTCTTCGAAAAATTCTTCGACTTCTTCGGATGGGCGAACTCCGAGTCGTTCAACGTCAGCCACACCCGGCACCACCGCTATACCCTGCACCAGCCCGACGACCTCGAGGTCGTGCTTCCGGCGAAGGTCAACCTGCGAAATGTCTTCCTGTTTGGCATTTTCAATCCGCACGGGCTTCAGTGGATGCACCGCCGGGCATGGCACACGGCCAGGGGCAAATTCCAGGGCGAATGGGATCTGAAACTCTTCCCCCCCGGTTCCCCGGAAAACGCCGCTACTGTTCGCCGCGCGCGCCTTCTACTGGCCGGACACGGCCTGATCATTGCCTTCGCGATTTATTTTCACCTCTGGGTGCTTCCTTTCCTCACCACCTTCAACTCGGGCATCTTCGGAACCTGGCTGCAGGTGCTTTGCAATAGCACCCAGCACATCGGCCTGCAGGACAGCGTCGATGATTTCCGCCTTTGCTGCCGCACCATTACGCTCAATCCGTTTCTCCAGTTCATCTACTGGCACATGAATTACCATATCGAGCACCACATGTTCGCCGCTGTGCCCTGCTACCGCCTGGGCAAGCTGCATCGCCTGATCAAGCACGACCTGCCGGCCTGCCCGCATGGTTTGGTCGCAACTTGGAAAGAGATCACAGCTATTCAGGAAATCCAGAAGACCAATCCGGACTACGAGTACGTCGCCGTGTTGCCTAACGCACGCCCCGACGGCCTCCAGCCCGATTTAGTTCCCGTTGCGTCCTGATGCCTTTAGGTAGCCGGCGCAGGCCCTTGCGCCGGTAGGTACGGCAGTCTCTTGCCGTCCCATTCTTAATTGGGACGCGAAGGGACTCGCGTCCCTACAAAAACCTAAACGAGCCCCGCGTCCTGGTCGGCCTCGAGGAAGCCGTGCAGGTGCCGGATACGGGTCGGGTGCCGCATCTTACGTAGCGCCTTCGCCTCGATCTGACGAATGCGTTCGCGCGTGACGCGGAACTGCCGGCCCACTTCCTCCAGCGTGCGCGAGTAGCCATCGACCAGGCCGAAGCGCTGCTCGAGCACCGCCCGTTCGCGTTCCGTCAGCGTGTCGAGCACATCGCGGATCTTTTCCTTCAGCAGCGCGTAGGCCGTCATCTCCGACGGATTCTCCGCCGACTTGTCCTCGATGAAATCGCCAAAAGTCGTGTCGTCGCTGTCGCCCACCTGCGCCTGGAGCGAGATCGGCTGCTGAGCCATGCGCAATACGGCGCGCACGCGTTCCACCGGCAGGCAAATTTCCTCCGCCACTTCCTCGGGCGTAGGTTCGCGGCCAAACTCCTGCACCAACTGCTTCTGCACGCGCATCAGCTTGTTGATCGTCTCGATCATGTGTACCGGAATGCGGATCGTCCGCGCCTGGTCCGCGATGCTCCGCGTGATCGCCTGCCGGATCCACCACGTCGCGTATGTCGAAAACTTATAGCCGCGGCGATACTCGAACTTCTCCACCGCCTTCATCAAACCCATGTTCCCTTCCTGGATCAGGTCCAGGAACGAGAGCCCGCGGTTCGTGTACTTCTTCGCGATGGAAATGACGAGCCGCAGATTCGCCTCGACCATCTCCGTCTTCGCCTTATGCGCCTTGCGCAGCCACTCGACAAGATGGTGATGGTCCTCGTGAAACCGGACCAGCGGCATGCGCACGAGCTGCTCCACGTCCTGCAACTTCTGCTCGATCTCCGACACATGCGCCAGGTGCTCGCGGCTTTTGCTGCGCGACTTCTGCAGCTTTTCCAGCTCGCGCTCCGCCTCGACCAACTCGTGATGGTGGTGCTCGCAAACGATGACAAATTCCTCGGTCACCTTCTGCTTGTAATAGAAGCGGACGAACAGCTTCTGCAGCGCCGCATCGGTCTTCAAAAATTCCTTCTCCGCCTTGGCCAGCGGGTTCGCGTGACCGCGCGCCTTCACTACTTTCGTATAAGCATGGTCGGCCTTCTGGTTCGCGGCTTCGACACTGCGGACCAGCGCCTTCAGCGTGGCCAGATACTTGTCGCGGCTGTCGATCTTCTTGTCCTGAATCACGCGGTCGAAACGCTCGCGGCCCTGCTCCAGCTTGCGCGCCAGGTTCAGGTATTCGCGCGCGGTAAAACCAAACCGGTTCAGATGCTTCTGCACCATGCTCTCGGCATCCTCGATCCGCTTCGAAATTTCCACTTCCTGCTCGCGCGTCAGCAGCGGCACCTGCCCCATCTGCTTGAGGTACATCCGCACCGGATCGTCCAAAATGTCGAGCTTCGCGTCGGTCTTCTCCTCGTCGGAAAGCTCCTCCTCCGTGCCCGCCGCTGTCTGCTTGTAACGGTCAACCTCGGACGCGTCAATCACGTCGATCTCGAGATTGCGCAGGAACATGATGATCGCCTCCAGCTCCTCCGGATTGTTGACGCTCTCCGGAATCGCCTCGTTCAGATCGTCCCACGTCAGGTAGCCCTGGTCCTTCGCCAGCTTGACCAGATCGCGCAGGCGTTCCTGGCGCTCCGGCTGGCCGGTCCACACCGCCTGCACGCCCTTCGCGTCCTTCTCGTGCGAATCGGCGATCGATTTCGACGGTGAGGCAACCGATGACTTTTCGTCGGCTTTATGGCCGTTCTTGTGGCCGTTTTTCTGGGAAATTTTGGCGTCGGCTTTTTCGCTTTTCTTGGCGCTGGGCTTTACCGCTTTCGGGGCGGAAGATGCCTTCGATGCGGAAGCGGTATGACGGTGGGTTTTGGAGGAAGATTTGGGCGTGATGGATCGGCTCGATTTGGGCATAGGTCGTGGGGCAAACGGTGAAAAACGCGGAACTTAGTAGTCTCCTTCAACAAAGGCCCGCGGTCAAGGCCCAATTTGAAACTTCCGCGAACTATCCTTGCGAGTGAAGAAGAGTCCATTCACTCCAAGAATGCGCTTCCATGAAGGTGCAGAGAAGGCATCCTCACCTCCGGGGCCTTATGGCAAAGCGATCCAAGAAACGAAAACCGATCCGAGATGCGGCATCCACGAAAATAGCCCAGGCAGGACTTGATCTGCCGCGGCGGAACAATCCATCGGTCGCGTCCCTGTCATCTGACTGGAAATCGATCCTGCGTGCCGTCGCAATCGCGCTGGCCGCCCTGTGGGTCTTTTGGCCCGTTCGGCACGGCCAGTGGATTGGAGACGATGCCCTCTATCTCACGTCCAATCCACTGTTGCACGATCCAGCAAGAGTGTGGAAAGCCTGGTTTCAACCCGGCAGTTTCATTGAGTACTATCCCATCGAACAAAGCGTGCAATGGGCGCAGTGGCAGCTTTGGCACAACGACTCGTTTGGTTATCACCTGACCAATATCGTCCTGCATGTGGTCAACGCCCTGCTCGTGTGGCGACTTTTCAGCAAGTTTGACTTGCGGTTGGCATGGCTGGGAGGACTCATTTTTGCCGTTCACCCGATGATGGTCGATTCGGTGGCTTTGGTGAACGAGTTCAAAACTGTGCTTTCCATGCCGCCCTTTCTGCTGGCGATGTACTTCTATATTGACTACGAGCAGCGCGGGCGGCGGCGCGATTACTGGCTCGCCGTGGGGTTTTTTGCGGTGGCGATGCTCTGCAAGATCACGATGGCCATGTTTCCAGTGGTTATCCTGCTCTATGCCTGGTGGAAGCGTGGTCGTATCGGGTGGCGCGATCTTGTGGCCAGTGCTCCGTTTTTTGCCATCTCCCTGGCGTTGGGCGTAACCACTGCATGGGCCGGGCACTATTACGAACACCAACATGGAACCAGCCCTGACTCTAATAATTGGGGAGGCCCTTTGTTTCGGCTCGCCTTAGTGGGACAAATCATCTCGTTTTATTTCTCCAGGTGTTTTCTGCCCGTCACTCCGCTGCCCATGTATCCGCAGTGGGCGGTTAATCCTTCGGCGCCTTTACAATTCCTGCCGTGGCTTATTATGGCCGGGACATTCTGTTACCTTTGGACCAACCGCCGCACTTGGGGACGCCATGCCCTGCTTGGATTAGGATTCTTTTTGATCATGCTCGCGCCCTTTTGGGGAGCTAAGTGGATTTCCTATATGTTGGCTACGTGGGTATTGGACCACCTCCTTTACATTCCCATACTGGGTCTCATCGGATTAATGATCGCGGGATTGGAGCAAGCCTTCCAGCAGCTTCCCCCACCTTGTCGTCCCTACGGCATCGGGGTCGTGGCGGCGGGGATCACGTTGATGGCCTTCCAAAGCCGCGCCTACGCCGGCAAGTACATGGATGAAGAAACCGTCTGCGCTTACACGATTACGCACTACCCCGGAAATTGGAAGGCCCACAATAACCTTGGCCTTGCTCTTGTCCAGAAGGGGCAACTAAACGAAGCCATTGCCCAGTACGAACAAGCCCTGGCAATTCACCCCACTCTTTCCTCACTTCACGGAAACCTGGGCAATGCCTTCCTGAAACAAGGGAAGATCACCGAGGCCATTTCCGAGTACCAAACAGCCTTGGATCTTAATCCGAACTCGGACTTGGCCCACTACAACCTGGGCAACGCTTTTTACCAGAAAGGGCAGGCGGAGGACGCCGTCACCCACTACAAAAAGGCGTTGGAAATAAATCCCGATCTCTCCGTAGTCCGCGGCAATCTCGGCAATGCTTACTTAAAAGCGGGGCAGGTGGACGAGGCGGTCGCTCAATTTCAAAAGGCCGTGGAAATGGACCCCTCCGATTTCAAAACCGACAACAACCTCGGTGCGATCCTTCTCCAATTGGGGCGCTCGGCCGAAGCCATCGGTTACCTTCAAAAGGCGCTGGAAATCCACCCGAATTACGACCAGGGACATTATAACCTCGGCAATGCCCTCTCCCAAAAGGGCCGATTGAGCGAAGCCATCGACCATTATCGAAAAGCCGTCGAAATAAACCCCAACTTTGCCGAAGCTCACAACAACCTCGGCGGTGCTCTGCTCCAAACCGGCCAGACCACCGAGGCAATCGCGCAATTCCAAGAAGCTTTACGCCTAAAATCTGATTT
>Ga0206804_10095_pt1 | contig 26410 bp, 27 predicted proteins | sample Alteio_BWOrgCont_62_FD_152888 | JGI IMG/M metagenome (GOLD analysis project Ga0206804, IMG submission 152888) | Enriched cells from forest soil in Barre Woods Harvard Forest LTER site, Petersham, Massachusetts, United States -... | ecosystem: Environmental > Terrestrial > Soil > Temperate forest >... | reverse complement strand
GCTTGTGCGGCGGGCCGGGGTTCTCTATTTTGGCGGGACGATGAAATTCTGTTTTTGGCCGCGACATTCCGCGTGGGTTCTGACGGCCTTGCTGATGACGCTCCTGGTTGTGCCGGCGGGTGCGGCCAAGCAGAAAGGCCCGAAGAGTCGCGATATCGCCGATACGGTGGCGACGAATCCAATTTTGACCAAATTCGCCTCGATGTTGCAGGCGTCCGGGCTCGATACGTTTCTGAGCAGCAAGGGGCCGTTCACCGTTTTCGCGCCGACCGATTCCGCATTTGCGAGACTTCCGCCCTATGCGCTGGAAATTTTGTTGCAGCCGCAAAACAAGGACCGGCTGCAGGCGATCGTGCTTTATCATGTGGTGAACAACAAGCGGCTGACCGCGCTCGATTTGAAGGCGCTGAAGTCGGTGCTGTCGTGCCAGGGCGGCGAGTTGACAGTGAAGTTGAACAGGTTGGGGACGCAGTACGTGCAGAAGGCGAAGATTACGCATTCGGATATCAAGTGCGCGAACGGGATCATCAATCAGATCGACACGGTGCTGTTGCCGCCGGAAGGTGCGTTGCCCCCACTGGCCGCGCCGATTGCGCCCGGCGCCGAGGCCAGCACGAATGCGGCGACGGATAATAGCAATGCGCCTTCACCAGCCACGAACGCCGTGACTGCGGATACGAATGCCGTGCCGGTGGTTCCGGTTGCGCCGGTGGCAGCGCCGGACGGGGCGGCGCATTGATGGCGTCTATCAACAGTGACCTCCTGTTCGTGTGGAATGTCTCCACACGAACCCGGACAACAAGTTGTCCGGGCCACAAAAGGCAAGGCGGCTACGCGACGAGGTCTATTTTGAAGAGAACCTTGAGCTCGCTGATGCCTTTGTCGTTGTCGGCGGAGATGGGGACGATCTGGCGTTTGGGCACGCGGCGCTTGAATTTTTTCAGGTTCTCGGCGGATTCGGGCAGGTCCATTTTGTTGGCGATGATGAGGTAGGGGCGCTCGCCGAGTTCTTTTTGATAAAGGCTGACCTCCTTGCGGAGCTGCGCGTAATCGTCGCGCGGGTCGCGGCCTTCCTGGCCGGACATGTCGATGACAAAAAGGAGAACGCGGCAGCGCTCGATGTGGCGGAGAAATTCGTGGCCGAGACCGACGCCCTCGTGCGCGCCCTCGATGAGGCCGGGGATGTCGGCGACGGTGACGCGGCTGAAGTCGGGATACTCGATCACGCCGATCATGGGCTCGAGCGTGGTGAAGGGATAGGGCGCGATCTTGGGATGGGCGTTGGAAAGGCGCGAGAGCAGCGTCGATTTACCCGCGTTGGGATAGCCGACGAGGCCGGCGTCGGCGATCGATTTCAGCTCAAGCTGGAACTGGCCGCGCTCACCTTCCTCGCCGTTCTCATAACGACGCGGGGCTTGGTTGACCGACGACTTGAAATTCATGTTGCCACGTCCGCCGCGTCCGCCGTTACAGAGGACGAACTTGTCGCCCGGCTTGACGAGATCGGCGACGGGCTCGAGGACGGCGGGATCCTCCGGGACGCTGGCGAGATCGTCGTGGGTCTTGCGGCCTTCGCCCCATTCGTTGGGCTCGACGGGAATGACTTCGTCGGGAATGCGGCTGACGACGGTGCCGGGAGGGACGGAGATGATGCAATCGGCGCCGGAGCGTCCCGACATTTGTTTCTTGCCGCCGTTCTGGCCGTTCTTGGCGAACTGGTGCGGCGCGTAGCGGTACTTGATGAGGTTGTTGACGTGGGGATCGACGACGATGACGACGCTGCCGCCGCGACCGCCGTTGCCGCCGTCGGGTCCGCCATCGGGCATGTTTTTTTCGCGCAGGAAACTGCAGGCGCCGGGCCCGCCGTTACCGGCTCGTGCAACAATGCGGACGCGATCGACGAACATGTCCTGCGGACGGCGGTGGTGGCGTCCCGCGATGCGGGACGTCGGGTTTAGGCTGTCGCCGCCGTGAGGACGTGGACCTTGCGGTTGATGCGGTCGAATTTGACCGTGCCGTCCGTGAGGGCGAAGAGGGTGTGGTCGCGACCGACACCGACGTTGGCCCCGGCGCGGAAACGGGTGCCGCGCTGGCGAACGATGATGTTGCCGGCGATGACCGTTTCACTGCCAAATTTTTTCACGCCCAGGCGCTTGCTGACGCTATCGCGACCGTTGCGTACACTTCCTTGACCTTTTTTATGCGCCATAATGGTTCTCCAATTAGACTGAAATCTTGCCGACCTTCACGCGGCTGAGCTTCTGCCGATGACCGACGGTGCGGTGGTAGCCTTCGCGGCGTTGATATTTGTAAGCGATGACCTTGCGGGCCTTCACTTCTTCGACCAGCTCGAGGCCGACGGTGGCGCCGCTGAGGAGCGGGTTGCCGAGAGAAAATTTATCGCCGTTGCCGACCATCAATACGTCGGAGATGGTGATTTTCTTCGCGCCCTCGGCGGGAAAATCAACCAACTCGATATCGAGGGTTTCCCCCTCAGTTACTTTATACTGCTTTCCACCTGTACGAATAACGGCAAACATGAATAGCTCCTTTAATTTAGCGAGTTGGCAAGCATGCCCGAACCAAAGACGGGCGCAAGACTATTTTTGACGGCACCGCGACCGACCGCGCATTTTAGAATTCCAACGTGAAGACCTTGATGCCGCCCGCGTCGTGATGGGCCGCGCGGCCCGATTCGTGGGCGAGATCGTAGGTGCTGCTCGGAGCGGCCAGGTATTTTTCGCCCATTCCATAGGAAGCAGGTGCGGCAGGATTGATCAACTGCGCGCCGTACTTGCCGCCATCGACGAAGACGCCGCCAAGCTGAGGCTTCAGGTTCGGATGCATGTTCGGAAATCCTTTGGAGGATTGAGTGGGTCCGAGGGTATTCGGAGCGCGGAAGCCAGTGACATCACTCGCGACAGACCCGGGATGAGTCGGATTATTCGCGTTACCGCTCGTGTCCTGAGCCGCAGCCATGGTTGCCGAGAGAGCCAGAACCGTGAGAAGTGAAGCGAAAGTTTTCATGGTCAAATGTCGTCTTAAATTGAGCCGAGTCAAAGGAAACACGCTAACGAATTACCGACTGGGCAGTTTCTATCTTCCAGAGGGTAACAATGCATATATTCGCCTCGTTGACAAGGAGAAGCTGCACAAAATTGGCGAAATCCGGATAGCGGCGGATTCCCTTCATATGGAAGATGGCGATTCGTCCGTTTTTGATTCTCGAAGAAGGAGCTTTCTACTCCATTTTGGTGCGCCATAAACGCAAGCAAATCCGATCATGAGCTGAATTAAATCGCACATGGCTGGAACTGCGTATTTTTTTCATCGCTCGGCGGCCTGTTAAGATCGAAGACGAAAAACTTGTAGAAATTTTCAGCCGCCGGAACAACATAGGTAACAACAGTATAAATTCCGATGAAGACGAAGGCAAAACAGTAGAGGTCCGCATTCGTCAAAGTTACTGTACCCATTGTGACATCGATTCCTTTCGAGGCAAAGCCAGCAAGTCTATAGGTGCTGCACCACAACAGGACTCCGACCAGAACTATGAGAAGTGGCGTCAGAACAAACGCCCATAGATTAAATTCAACGTCCATTCTGCCAGCCATAGCAATTAAAGTCGGCAGTGTGACGGCAAATTGGTTGAGCGCACCCACGACCAAATAGATCGTTAGCATTCGCAGGATTATCACTATCAGGACGCGGACGGTCATGGCGTACGGTTGCCAGTCTGAGCCTTGGTGGGGTAAAGGCAAGACCTATGCAGGCCTTGCGTGATCGCCTACCCGACAACAAAATTGATGAGCTTATCAGGGACGACGATGACCTTGCGGATGGTCTTGCCGGTGGTCCATTCGGCGAAGGCGGGGAGTTCCTTGGCGGCGGCGATGACGCTGTCCTGCGCTGAGCCGGGCGCGACTTTGATGAGGCCGCGGAGCTTGCCGTTGATTTGCACGGGCATCTCGACCTCGGTTTTGACGAGGTAGCGCGGGTCGGCCTGGGGCCACGATTCGTAGGCGATGGTCCTGGCGTGGCCGAGCTGTTTCCACAACTCCTCGGCCATGTGGGGCGCGAAGGGCGAGAGGAGGAGGAGCAGCGTCTCGATGGCGGCGCGCGGACGGACGGTTTCCTTGGTGAGGTCGTTGACGAGGACCATGAGCGCGGAGATGGCGGTGTTGAACTGGAGGCGGTCGATGTCGTCGGTGACTTTCTGGATGGCGGCGTGGAGGCTGCGGAGGAGTTCGGGCGACGGCGCGGCGTCGGTGATTTTCGCGGGCGCGAAGAGCCATTCGCCTTCCTGGTTTTCTTCCATGACGAGACGCCAGACGCGGCCGAGGAAGCGATAGACGCCCTCGATGCCGGTGGTGGACCAGGGCTTCATCTGTTCGAGCGGGCCCATGAACATTTCGAAGAGGCGGAGTGAATCGGCGCCGTACTCGGCGATGACGTCGTCGGGGTTGACGACGTTGCCCCACGACTTGGACATCTTGCGGTTGTCCTCGCCGAGAATCATGCCCTGGTTGACGAGTTTCTGGAACGGCTCAGGAGTGGAGACAACGCCGATGTCAAAGAGGACCTTGTGCCAGAAGCGGGCGTAGAGGAGATGCAACACGGCGTGCTCCGCGCCGCCGATGTAGAGATCGACGCCCTTGTCGCCCATCCAATATTTTTCAACTTCGGGATCGATCAGCGCGTTGGAATTCTTCGGGTCGCAATACCGGAGGTAGTACCAGCAGGAGCCAGCCCATTGCGGCATGGTGTTGGTCTCGCGCACGCGGCCGTCGGGAAGATTGACCCACGCGGTGGCCTTTGCGAGCGGGGCCTTGCCCTCGGAACTTGGCTTGAAGTCGTCGAGTTCGGGCAGCGTAAGCGGCAGTTCGCTTTCGGGCAGGACTTCGTGCTGGTCGCCGTTCCAGACAACAGGGAAAGGTTCGCCCCAATAGCGCTGGCGGGAGAAGAGCCAGTCGCGGAGTTTGTACTGCACACGGCGCGCGCCGAGTTTCTTTTCCTCGAGCCAGTCGATCATCTTGGCTTTGGCTTTTCCCGTTCGCTCTGCATTTAGGAACTCGGAGTTAATAGCAATGCCTTCGCTCGCAAAGCAGGGAAGCTTTTTCAATGCATTACTAAATTCTGCCCAAGCCTGGTCCGAAAAATTAACTGACTCTTCGCGAAAAAAGTCATAAGGCTCCAAAGCATACTTGGGCTTATTAAAAGCTCGGAATATCTCACTACTTTGTGCTTCAGCAGAATTCGCATACCTGTTTATCCATTCCCATGTCGGAAAAACAACAGGTCTGATCGGTAATCCGTATGCCTGCGCGAACTCGTGATCGCGCTCGTCGTGGGCGGGGACGGACATGATGGCGCCAGTGCCGTAGCTGATGAGGACGTAGTCGGCGATCCAGATGGGAATCTTTTCGTTGTTGACCGGATTGATCGCATACGCGCCGGTGAAGACGCCGGTCTTGCTCTTGGCGAGGTCGGTGCGCTCGAGATCACTCTTGTTGGCGACGGAGGCTTTGTACTTGGCGACGGCTTCGCGGTGGTCGGGCGTGGTGATTTGATCGACGAGCGGATGTTCCGGCGAGAGAACCATGTAGGTCGCGCCGAAGAGGGTGTCGGGACGGGTGGTGAAGATGGTTATGTTGTGCGTGGTCCCAGGGCGACCTCCTGTCGCCTGCGGCGACCCGGACAACAAGTTATCCGGGCCACCAGAACCTACGAGCGGGAAATGCACTTCCGCGCCTTCGCTGCGGCCAATCCAATCGCGCTGCATGGTCTTGAGCGATTCGGGCCAGTCGAGCGTGTCGAGGTCCTTGAGCAGGCGGTCGGCGTAGGCGGTGATTTTCAGCATCCACTGGCGGAGCGGGCGGCGCTCGACGGGATGATTGCCGCGATCGGAGCGCGGGCCTTCGTCGGTCTGGACGACTTCCTCGTTGGCGAGCGTGGTGCCGAGTTCCGGGCAATACCAGACGGGCGCGTGCGAGGTGTAGGCGAGGCCCCGTTTGTAGAGCTGGATGAAAATCCACTGGGTCCACTTGTAGTAGGCGGGATCGGTGGTGTTGATCTCGCGCGACCAGTCGTAGGAGAAGCCGATCTCCTGGATCTGGCGGCGGAAGTTGGCGATGTTTTTCTCGGTGGTCTCGCGCGGGTGCGTGCCGGTCTGGACGGCGTACTGCTCGGCGGGCAGGCCGAACGCGTCCCAGCCCATGGGATGGAGGACGTTGAAGCCGCGCATGCGCTTGTAACGCGCCATGAGATCGCTGGCGATGTAGCCCTCGGGATGGCCGACGTGGAGTCCCGCGCCCGAGGGATACGGGAACATGTCGAGGGCGTAGAACTTGGGCTTTTCGCTGCCGGGCTCGCCGGGATTGGCGGCGCGGAACGTGCTGTTCTCCCGCCAATGGCGCTGCCAGGCGGGCTCGAAGGTGGCGAAGGGAAATTGTTTGCGGACTTGCATTTGAGGAAAGGGAAAAGGTTAAAGGAGAAAGGCAAAAGGGAAAGTCATGAATTGCGGTGACGGACGCGTTCGCTACGCTTCGACGATTCGATTGAAAACATGAAGAAGAAAAAGAAGACGCTTTGCATCGCCACCCGGAATCTTCACAAGGTCGATGAGATGAAGCCGGTGCTGGCGCCATTCTGGGAGGTGAAGTGCTCGGCCGATTACCCGGAGATGGAGGGGACGGACGAGATCGAGGAGACGGGCGATACATTTCTCGCGAACGCGACGCTGAAGGCGGTGGCGACTTCGCGGATCGTCGGCGACTTCGCGCTGGCCGACGACTCGGGCCTGGAATGCGATGCGCTGTCGGGCGCGCCGGGCGTTTTCTCCGCGCGCTACGGCGGGATTCCATCCTCGTCAGAAAAGAACATGGCGAAGCTGTTGCAGGAACTGGAGCGGGCGGGCGCGACGACGCCGGAATTGCGGAGCGCGCGATTCCGGTGCGTGCTGGTGCTGGCGAAGGAGGGAGAAGTGCTGGCGAGCTTCGATGGCGCGTGCGAGGGGACGATGACGATGGCCGCGAAAGGGACGAACGGCTTCGGGTATGATCCGCTTTTCGCGCCGAAGGGCTACACGCGGACGTTCGGGCAACTGGGCGAGAAAACGAAGGCGGGGCTGAGCCATCGCGCGCTGGCGCTGAAGAAATTCGTGGAGTGGTGCAAGGCGAATCCTGCGGAGTAGAAATACGGCTGCGCAAAATCGTCCGGTGCCGGCTTGATCATCCGTGAATTTTCGGCGGAGTTTTCACAATTTTTCAGGGAAAAAACAAATACCGTTGACTTGATGAAGGTGCGGTCCTACAAACTCGAACTTGTAAAATTTTAAACCCGCTATCGCGTTCAAAAAACGGCTTAAAAAACACTGGAAAGGCTGGGTGTATGGCGCATTTTCCAGAGGAGATGCTGTTTTTGGAGCTCTTCCAAAAAACCTAAATCATGAAATTATTTCCAAAGACATCCGGTTGGTTCAGTGGCCTTTTTGCCGTGGCATTTTGCCTGCTTTCGCTCAGCGGGGCGAAGGCGCAGCTCCTCTGGTATAATGGGGACAGAGATGGAGTCGATAGTATCTTTGCCACATCAACCGGCGGTAATGTCGGCGCGGTATATGACGACTTTAACGTGACGGCGCCAACGGGCTGGGATGTTACTGGAGTTACCGGGGATTTCCGGCTTCCCGATGCCGTGACTACCGTGAGCTGGGAGATTCGCTCCGGAATGTCGGCGGGAAATGGTGGCACGGTCGTCGAGAGCGGAACGTCGAGCTCGCTGACCATGACGGAAATAGCTCCCGCGAATCCCGCGAATGACCATGGCCCCGTGTATCAGCTTTCGGTGACGGGACTGAATTTCGCGCTTGGGCCCGGGACCTACTGGCTGAGCCTGGTGCCGGACTCCGCTGCTCCGGGCTATCTCGTCACGACGAGCGGCGCGAACGCGATCGGCACTCCTGCGGGTAATAATGGCAATGCTTTTTATACCGAAACAAGCTTGGGAATTCCGGTCGATGGGACGACGCCTTTCGAGAGCACGACGACGGTAGCCTCGGACCTAAGTGATTTCACGCTGGGTGTCACCGGCACGGTAGCCACGCCGGAGCCGTCATCGTGGGCGCTATCCGTCTTTGGACTGGGCCTGCTTGTGGTTTATCTCCGCCGACGACTGACTCGCGCTTAAGCAGACGGTCTATCCGCCGCCACCTGCCGCAGGGGGCGGCGCCGCAGCCGGGCCGCCGTTGCCGGCGATGGCGACCTGACGGTCGATCGTCGTAAAAACGCCCGAGACTCTGCCCCCCATGGCGATCAGGGTGGAGATGGCAACCACGGAAATGAAGGCCAGGATGAGGGCGTATTCCACCAAGGTCTGGCCTCTCTTGTTTTTGAGAGCCAAGAGGGTACGATTCGACAAAGATTTAAGTTTGGTCATGTGATAACTTTGGTTAGTTGCTCCACGTCAACAGGTATCGATATTTACGTATCCTTGTTTAAATAGGCCTAGCCACCACTAGATCGGCATCACCCAATATAAAATTAGTGATTTGTGATCTTCGGATGCCGGCAGGGCACGGAAGTCACGAACCGGCAGTCGGTTGCGTGGAACTAGGGAAGTTACCCCAAACGTTTTCGCTAGTCCCTGCACGCTCCTACGGGCGCGGCTACAGGAGCGCTTTCTTCTGGAGTGCGCTGAGCTTCCTGATGCCCTTGGTGGCGAGGGCGATGATGGCGGAAAAGTCCCGGGGCGAGAAGGTGCTTTCCTCGCCGCTGGCCTGGACTTCGATGAACTGGCCGCGCGAGTTCATGACGACGTTCATGTCGGTCTCGGCGTCCTTGTCCTCGATGTAGTCGAGGTCGAGTACGGGCTGGCCGGCGACGATCCCAACGCTGACGGCGGCGAAGGGCGCCTTGATGGGCGACTTGGCGGTATCCTTGAGGAAGCCGCCCTGTCGGAGTTTGCGGATGGCGAGTTCAAGCGCGACATAGGTGCCGGTGATGGCGGTGGTGCGGGTGCCACCGTCGGCGGCGAGGACATCGCAATCGACACAGAGAGTGCGCGGCCCGAGGGCTTCGAGATCGACGGCGGCGCGGACACTGCGACCGATGAGTCGCTGGATTTCGGTACTGCGTCCATCGATGCGGCCCTTGGTGATGTCGCGCGCTTTACGATCGAGCGTAGAATAAGGCAGCATGGAGTACTCGGCGGTGATCCAGCCGCCGGAAACTTTCTGGTCTTTCATCCAGCGCGGGACGTTTTCCTCGACCATGACGGAGCAGATGACCTGGGTGCGTCCGCAACTGGCGAGGACGGAGCCAGTGGCGTGAGGCGCGATGCCGGGCTTGAAGACGATGGGGCGAAGTTGGTCGGGACGGCGGCCGTCGTGGCGGCGGAGGGATTTCATTGGCCGCACAAGAACACAAAGAGGAACAAAAGGGAAACGAAAAGGGCGGCGGAATCTTGGCGATCTTTTGCGGTTAATCCTTCGGCGCCTCGGGATCTTCCTGATCGAGTTCAAGCTTGGTGAGGATTTCCATGACGCGGTCGCCCCGCTCCACCGCCTTGTCGAAGCGGAAGATGAGTTGGGGTGTGAATTTGGTGCCGAGGCGGCGTCCGATGAAGCTCTGCCACGCCTTGCGATTGCGGTTGAGGACCTTGAGGGCCTGCTCTTCTTCCAGCTCGGGGTGGAGCGTGCTGACGTAGATGTAGGCCTGGCGCATGTCGGGCGGCATTTCGACCGAGGAAATGGTGATCAGCAGCCCCTCGAGGTCGAGAGACTGGCTCATGCAAGCGGCGAGTTCCTTGCGAAGGACCTCGGCAACGCGGACGGTACGGCGGGTGGACATACCCTAATGTCAACGAAACCGCTTCAGGATGCAATCCCCCGAAATCCCGCCTTTTCATGTTACCTGCCCCCTTTCTCACGCACTCTCAACCAGTCGTTGACGAACTTCACTTATTTCTGAGGTCATCGCCGGAAGCAGCACCTCTTAAAAAGTTCCAGCGCACGTTTAACTCAAAGGAGAAATATCGCGAGGCCAGCGGCAAACATGCCGGCCGTCGTAATCCCGACCGTAATCCGTGCCAGCATGGAACTCCGTTGGTTATGCATTAAGACGCGGTCGCAAGCCACTAAGAGGATGCCTACAAGGACGAACGGCGCGAGCAAACCATTGATGACGGCGCTCCAATAAAGAGCATCCATGGGCTTGACGGGCGTAAAAGTCAGGGTCATGCCGAAGACAATGGATAGGACGAGCACTCCGTAAAATGCCCGCGCTCGGCGCAGTTTTTCATCAAGACCCTGGCGAAACCCGAATGTCTCGGTGAAGACATAGGCCGCAGAACCGGCAAGAGTCGGAATCGCGAGAAAACCAACCCCTATCAAGCCGATGGAGTAGAGCAACGAGGCGAAATGCCCCGCCAGCGGGGCCAAGGCCTTGACCGCGTCCTTGGAACTATCCAATTGGGTGATTCCACTTTTATGAAGGGTAAGCGCAGTCGTGAGAATGATGAAATACATGATGAGGTTCGAGAAGAAAGCTCCTACTCCTACATCGACGGCCCGATCTTTTAGTTCCTGGGGATCACCTCCACGCCGACTGGCAGCAGTATGTTGGCCTCGGGCCTTTTCCACTTCAACCTCTTGCGAGGACTGCCAAAAGAAAAGATAGGGACTGATCGTGGTTCCGAGGATGGCGACCAGGGTTGACCACTGCGCGTGGCTCGTGGGCCAGGACGGCAGAAAGGTATCCGCCAATATCTTTGACCAATCGGGATGCACCATAAACGCCGTGATGACGTACGCAAAGAGAGAAAGGGCCAACCACTTCAAGATCGAAGCAATGGCATCATATTTGAACCAGATCGTAGCAAAAATGATGGACATGCCGAAAAACAAGACAAAGACGCTTGCATGAATGCCACTGAGCAGATTTGCCACATCCGCCATGCCTGACAGGTCGGCACCTACGTTCACCGTATTAGCGCCAAAGAGGGCAAGCCCGATTAACGCGAGGACTGACTTTGGCATTTTTTTGCGCAGAGCCGTAGCGAGGCCAGTCCCCGTCACCATTCCAATTCTGGCGCACATCATCTGTACCGCTGCCATGAGCGGGAAAGTGAGAAGTGACGTCCAGAGCATGGATGTGCCCAGTTGGGCTCCGGCAATCGAATAAGTGACGATACCAGAGGGATCATCATCAGCAGCTCCCGTCACCAAACCCGGGCCAAGGAGAGCAAAGAAACGACGCACCGATCCCTTGTGAGCCTTGGGAGATGTTTTGGCCTTTTTCACGTTTATCACCGGTGCGTTACGGAGATTGCATCGATGAAAACCGCAGAAAGAAAAGATCTCACTTTATAGCAGCTAGCAGACGAAATGATTCCTGATGGATCGCAAGCCATCTGGAGGAGATTTTCTCGAGGCTCTTTATTCTTTTCGAGTCCGTTTCCTGTTCAGCCAGGACCTTGGCGATATTGCTGGCATAATTGCTTGCTTCAATTTGGCTAACCAGAAGCGCCCTTTCAAATTCCGCGGCGCTCGTCCCAAAGAGTAATTGGTGTTGTTTTTCGTCCTCTATGGATGCTCGGACATCCCGCTCAATCGGGGGAAGTGGATTTCGGTTCAATTTTAGAGCCGGATCACCATCCTGCATCTGTTCGAGGACAGCGTTGCTTTCCTTTGCTGTCTTGGAAATTCTGTCGGCGAAGCTTTCTATCTCTGCGGAAGTGTGTTTCATGTCGATGAGCAGCGGTAGCTGCGCCTCGTCGCCGCAGAGATGATAAAGGAGGTAATAGCCTCCATTGAGCTTTTCCTGCCTTCCTTCTGCCTCGCTTCCCAAGGCCCACGTAAAAGCGGTGGAAGCATACCAAAAAAGTGCGATAAAACTCAGGACGAATAATTTCGCGGTAAATGGTTTCATAAGCTGGTTCATGGTAAACGGGTGCGTTTTGGACTAAGAGACAACTCCCAGCCTGATCAGTCGATCTTGGGAGCATCAATGCCAAGGGCATCGGCCAAATCAAGCAAATGATCCTGTTCCTGTGCGATGATCTTGCGCAAAACTTCGCCCATTGCGAACTCACTCAAGGCATCCGCCTGTTTAATTCTCTGGCGATAATTGCGAATGGTTTCCTCCTCGTTTTCCAAATCGAATCGAAGCATGTCCTCGGCCTTATCGGACATTTTCACCTCTTTGGGCGTCTTAGTGGGCGTGCCGTTGAGGTAGTCGATCTGCTTGGCAATGAGTAGTGCATGACTCAACTCCTCTGCGGCATGGAGTTCCAATTCACCAGCGATATGGTTAAAAGCGGCGCCCTTCATGGTCTGGCTGTAGATGACATAAGCAATAATAGCCTGGTACTCTCTCGCCAAGTCCTCGTTGAGCAGTTTGACCAATTGTTCCCGGCTGATTTGTGTTTCTTCTTTACCCATAATTTTCACATGGCTCTGGGCCGAAGGCCCTGTTTTTTTGTTTAACTCGGTTATTTCTGCAAACGACGGTCACGGCTGATGTGTTTTTCTATTGCAGTTGGAATGCCAAATCCTTAGTCGAAAGCTTAATGCCTCTCGTAGCTAAGAAAGGATATCGACGAAGAACTTAATATCTCATGCAATTTGACCAGAGTTCTCTCGACGTTCCGCAAAATGCACTGCGGGAAAACAGGAACGCCATTTTTGCCCAAAGATTCCCGCAGAATGCGGCGAATCAGACTGACTTCACGCAATTAGCCAGATTTCAGGTAATTATCGAAACCATAACTCTCAATAACCATAAGGCATTACGATTAAGAAAATTTATGGCATCGCCTTTGCATAGCCTCAAGTATGTCAAAAATATCATCTCTCCAAGAAGTTTTCGTCGATCAGCTGAAGGATCTCTATAGCGCCGAATCTCAACTCATCAAAGCCCTTCCTAAACTGGCCAAGGCTGCAACAGCTCCGGACTTAAAAAAGGGATTTTTAGCCCATTTGGAACAAACCAAGGAGCATGCCGCACGAATCAAGAAAATCTGTGATGGCCTAAAGAAAAAACCTGCAGGCAAGAAATGCAGGGCGACCGCCGGACTCGTTGAAGAAGGCCAGGAAGCCATTGATGAAAAGGCTGCGCCTGAATTGAAAGATGTGATGCTTATTGCCGCCGGTCAGCGCGTTGAGCATTACGAGATCGCTGCATACACGAGCGCATGCTCGCTGGCGAAAGCCCTCGATCTGCCTGACGCTCTTAAGACTCTATCAGTGACTCTTAGTGAAGAAGTTGCAACCGACGCCAAACTTTCGAAGGCATCTGTACCAGCCATTGCCAAAGCCAAATCGGTCGCAAAATAGAAGTATTAAAATGAAAACATTTGCTCCTAAAAAATCAAACAATGGAAAAGTCTCTCTGCTGCTACTTTGGCTGATCGGAATTCCCGTCCCCGTTCTCCTCATCATCTTTCTTCTCCGAGGCTGTTCTTAAATCTGTCCGTTAACCAAGCTCAGGAATCGAAAGATCCTAAGAGGAAAAGGGGATAGGTATCTTTTCCTCTGGTCTGAATGGGCCTTCCCGGTTAAAGGATGGCGCTGGGAATGTGCGGCGACGGGGGTATTCCGCCGGACCTATTATCCGTATCCCATACGCCTGATTCGCCTGATTCGCCTGATTCGCTTATTTTTTTACGAAAACCCAGGGGTAAGGAGATGGTCCACACTGTTGACACGGGTTAAGTTCGCTTTGATGAGTGGTTTTTGGGATCTCGCGCCGCAAGTGCGCTGGGTAATTCCCAACAGAGCCCTGACCCTCTGGAAGAAGTATGATGGCTACCTTTTCCTTGCGCGGGATGGCAACGTGCCGCTTAATTGAATCTTCACATGAACAAGTCTGTTTGGCGTCTAGCGCTTGTTATCGGTATGGCGGCACTCCTGGCGAGTTGCGGCAACAAGGAAACGAAGGAGGCCCTGGATAAATCGGCCAACCTGGAAAAGCTGAAGCAGTACTACGATGCGAATAATGTGCTGATGGATGCGCTGCAGGCACGCGAAACAGTGCTCCGCGGAGATACCGGCACGCCGCCCACCGATCCCGCCGTGATCGACGCGCTGAAGAAAAAGGTGAAGTCCGATCCGGAGATCATCAAGATGGAGCGCGCGCAAATCCGGCTCTATCTTCATCTGGAACGGGCCGACATGGCCTCGACCGTGTATGCCGATATCCTGGCGGGGCATCCGGGCGACACGGTGGTTTACGATACGCTGCACGACACCGATCCGCTGATCCGCGCGGGAGCTGCGCACATCCTCGGGCTGGTCGGAAATCCGGAGGCGATTGATGCACTGACTGGTGCGACGAAGGACTCCGATCAGGATGTGCGTCGCGCGGCGGTGGCAGCACTGGGCTCGATCAAGGACGATCCCAAGGCGGTCCCGCCGATCATCGGCGCCCTGAAGGATTCCTATTGGTTTGCGCGGTTGGAAGCGGCCAACGCCCTCGGACAGAAGCAGGATGCCCGCGCGGTGAAGCCGCTGCTCGACGCGGTGGCCGCCCCGGAAAACACGAAGCCGGACAACACAGTGCAAACTGCCGCGGAAAATGCGCTGGTTTTGCTGAGCAAGGATTTGGTCACGAAGAGCAAGGATGTGGCCGCTCCCGCCGCGGACGAATTTTTCAGTCGCCTCAATGACCCGAATCCGAAGGTGGTGCTGGTCTCGGCGGTCAGCCTGGCGATCTTGAAGGATGCGCGATCCATTCCCACGTTGCAAAAACTGCTCGAATCGGACGATGCGATCGCGCGGCTCGATGCGGTGAAGGGATTGGGCGAAACGGGCGATCCCTCAGTCATCCCCACACTGCGGGTGACGCTGAAGAGTACGGACATTAATATGCAGGGCTGGAGCATTATCGGCCTGGGCAATTTGAAGGACCAGGGATCGCTGGCCGACTTGCAGGCCCTCGCGTCTGACAACGCGGAGCCGCAATCGATCCGCTCGGCGGCAGACGCTGCCGTGCGCAAAATCACCGGCGGGCAAACTTCCGCGCCGACGGGGCCGTAAGTGGGTGCTCAGGCGGGAGGACCGCCGGTATTGCGATGCGCCGCGATGATGTCATCGAGAGCGCGGCGAAATTCCTCCAGACCGGTCGCGGGAATGACAATCGCATCGCGACGACCATTGGCATCCTCCGTGATGCGGAGAAAACGGCCCCGCGGATTTTCGCGCAAATCGAAAATGAAATTTTTACGTTCGATGGCGATATTTTCGCTTTTCAATACGTCGTCCATCCTTAAACCTCACAATGAACCTTCAGGTCAAACTAATCGTGGCCTTCTTCCTGTCAAACGACTTACCCTAATTGTAATCCACCCATGAAGACCCAACAGCTCGGCAACACAGACATTCAGGTCACCCGTCTCTGCTACGGCACGATGCGCATCGCCGGAACGTGGGACAAGGACAAGCTTGATGCGGCGGGGATCGAGGGGGGCATCAAGTCGCTCGAAAGCGCGGTCGAAGCGGGTTACAACTTTATCGACCACGCCGATATTTACGGCGACACCACATGCGAGATGATTTACGGCAAGGCGCTGGAGAAGCACCCTGACTGGCGCGACAAGCTGGTGGTCGCTACGAAGTGCGGCATCCGGTTCGAGGACGAGCCGCCCGGCACGCCGCATCGCTACGATTTCAGCGGCGAACATATCCGCTGGTCGATCGACGAGTCGCTCAAGCGGCTGAACCTGGAGCGCATCGATCTCTATCAATTGCATCGGCCCGACTGGCTGGCCGATCCGGAGGAGATCGCGTCGGCGCTGGTCGAGATCCACAACGCGGGCAAGGTCCGCTATTTCGGCGTGAGCAACTTCAAGCCATCGCTGGTCGCGGCGGTGCAGAGCGCGCTCCCCTTCCCGCTCGTCTCGAACCAGGTGCAGATTCATTTGCTGCGGCTCGATTGCTTTGAGGACGGAACGATCGACCAGTGCCTAGAAAAGAAAATGACGCCGATGGCGTGGAGTCCGCTCGCGCAGGGCCGGATCGCGGCGGCGTTCGATTACGATGCGCAGCTTCCGCAAAACGAGCACGATGTCGCCGCAGTGGCGCGGCTGCGGCCCGTGCTGGCCGAGGTGGCGAATTCCTACAGCACGACACCGCTCGCGGTCGTTCTGGCGTGGCTCATGCGGCATCCGAGCAAGATCATCCCGATTCTCGGCTCGACGCGGCCCGAGGCGATCAAGGCCGCAACGAAGGCGGACGAGATCGATCTCGACCGGAATAGCTGGTACCGGATTCTGTTCGCGGCGCGAGGGAAGAAGCTGGAATAGCTCCTGTCGTGGGAGGATGACGCAATATTTGGGGGACGACCTCCTGGTCGTTCGCGGACGCGCGGGAGCGCGTCCCTCCATGCTAGCGAACCGCCGGCAAAGCCAGCCACGGTCGCAGATGAATCTCTCCCGGCTGGTTTGCTTTTTCCGCTTCGAAGCGGAGATCGACCGCGCCGGTTTCGTTGAGGCGCCAGACCTGGCAGAAATCGGGCACCGTCGTGACGTCGGTGGAATTGGCGAGGCGATCGCGGGGCGGAATCTGGAGCCAGTCGCGGACCTGAAGCGACTGAAGCCACGCGGCGTCCGGCGGCGGTTCGGTTCCCATGACGAGGACATCGGCGTGAAGATCGGGATGAGTGGAGATCAATTCGCGCTGTGCGGAGACGCCAATCCTTCCGGCCCAAAGGAGCGTCTGGTCTCCGGCATGGAATAGAAGGACGAGGGCGCGATCATCGGCATGGGTGGCGGGATCATCGGCGGCGGGATGGAGGACGTCCACGGAAACGCCGGGGCCGAGTTGCAGGCTCTGGCCCTGTTGCCACGGCTCGGTCTTGCCTCCCACGCGGGTGACGATATCGGGCAGGGATTTTTCCAGCGGAGAATGGGTGCGCAGGACCGGCACGACGAGATGTTGCGGACGAAAATCGCGGATGATGGTTTCCGCGCCGCTATTGTCGGGAGTGCTCATTTGCGCGAGAACGACGCCGTCGAGGCGGTTGATGCCGTAGAATTGCAGGAGATGCCAGACGGTCGCGGGCGTCGCGGTTTCGCGGCCGGTGTTGATGAGCCAGGTTTGGTCCGGGGTGCGGACGAGCAGGCACGCGCTGTCCAGCAACGGCGCGACGACGAAGGAAGTCGGCGGCGAAGAGATTACGCGCAGGTCGGCGACGTTGATGGATGCGCCCGGCTTGTGGGCGAGATATCCGACGAAGAGAATAAGGATGCGCGCGAGGAGCCAGTTGGAGTTGTTGATCAGGCCCGCGAGAAAGGTGCTGACCAGCGAGACGGCCACGCTGAGCGTGCCGATCATGGTGATGAGTCCCGCCAGCGGCACAACGACGAGATTGGCGAAGATGGAAACAGGCGTGATCTGGTGAAAGGTGATTGCCGTGATCGGCTCGGTGACGAAGACGGCGGCGATACCGGTGCCGAGAAGGCCGACGACGATCCACCAGAATCGTTTTTCAAATCGTTGCGGAGTCGTGAGCAGCGAGACGGGCAGGAAAGGATCGGGCAGGAAGGGTCTGACGAGAAAGCGGGTGATGGGCGGCGCGATCAGGATGAGGCCGAGGACGATGGCGAAGGAGAGTTGCGCGCCGGGATCGAGGAGGACGGCGGGATTCCAGAGCAGCATGGCGAGAAACGCGAGCGACCAACAGCCGAGCGCGTTGAGCGGGCGTCCCAATCGCCAGGCGAGCAGGATGGCGAGGGCCATGACGGTGGCGCGGACGGCACTGGCCGGAGAGCCGGTGAGCAGGCAATAAAGAAGCACGATGGGCGCGATCAGGAATGCCCAGCGCCAGCGCACCAGCCCGCAGAGTTGCAGCAGGATGAGGGCGACGACGACCATCTCGGCGATGTTCTGGCCGCTGACCGCGAAGACGTGGAGCGTGCCGGTACGGCGGAAATCCTGCTCGATGTCGGTGGGGATTTCCTGGCGATAGCCAATGAGCATCCCGGCGAGAAAATCCGCCATGCGCGGATCGTCCTCAAGGCCGATCTGGAGCCGCGCGTAGGCCCAGTCGCGGGCGCGGAAGGAGAGATTCTGCCACCAATCGCCGCCACCGGTTTCGGTCCGGCGCCAGTTCTGGGGCGAAATGGTCGCCTCATAATAAATTCCCTGCAGCGCGTAATAATTGCGAACGTCGAGGCCACCCGGACAGAGCGAAGCCGCCGGCGGAGTGATCGGCGCGGCAAATTCGAGGCGGTCGCCACAGAGCAATTCCTTCGCGGGACCGAGCAGGGTGCAGCGGACGTCGCCGGTCGCGGGTTGCCATGGCGTGTCGATGTCCGCGCCATAAAGACGGCCGCCGGTGGGACGCCACGCTTCCATGCGCAAGGTGAAGGTGGTGCGATCAAGCGCGCGGCGGGAGACGTGCGTGGTGTATTGGGCAGCCGGTTCTTCGATGATGAGTCCGCGCCATTGCGTGGTGGCGAGGGTCTTTTCGTCCGGGAGACGGCGCAGGTCGTCGGGTGAAATTGAAGTTGTGACGAGCAGCGTGTGGACGAGACCAACGCAGGCGGTAAAGGCGTAGAATGCGGCCAATGAAGCCGTTTCACGTCGCGCCAGAAACCGCCATAGTGCGCCGGTGCAGACCGATGCGGCCAAGGCGAGGGTCAATGAAATCCAACCGTCGAGTCCGATCATGCAGCCGATGGCAAAAGCGAGGCTGACCGAAAAGAGCGGAGCGCGCGGCGAGAGCATCTCGCGACTCAGTAGGCGTGGAAGGTTCGCTGGAGAATGGGCGTGCCCTGCTCAAAAAAATGGCGAAAGCCGGGGAGATATCGCGCGTTGAAGCTGGCGTCGCGACGCCGGAGGATGAACCATTTGACCAGCGGCGTGAGGATCAAAAAGGAAATCGTGACCAGCAACAATGTGACGGCAAGCCAGGCGACGATGAAGCCCGGATCAAGACTTTTTCCAGAATATGCCGGAAGAAACAGATCGAACACCTTCCAGGCAACATAGGCGCCGGCGATATTTGCGGCCCATTGGCCGAGTTCGTTGCCGCGCGGGGCGTGGGATTGCTTGAGAGCCTCACATTTTTCGAGAGTGCCCGCGGTGTGATTGTAGGCGAGGAGGATTTCCCCCTCCCCGGTCTTGAGCGGGCGGACGAGGATGCTGATGAGCTGGCCGTTGCGGCAGTGAAAATTGGAGTTGAAAAGGCTCCACGAGGTTTCCCGGTTATCGGGCGTGCGCACCCAGATGACGGTTTCCCTTGTTGTTCTGGTCGTGGTCCAGCTCTGGACGGGAGTGGTGTGGATCTGTCCGGTGGAGCTTTGATACACATCGCCGCCCGTGGTGCTCGTGTGGCTGCTGGTATGGGACGAATTCTGGATATCGAGCACGCGCCCGGACAGGACGTAAGTGGCATAACGGACGCCGGGGATGGAGACGACTTGGAGCGATTGCGGCAATGCGGGTAATCCGCCTGCGACGGGCGGCCGGATAGGGTAGATTTTCCGGCCGATGCCCGATCCGCGCAGGACGAGCCACGCGGCCAGAAGCATCGTAATGATACCGCCCGCCAACATCAAAGGAGACGCCCTGGATAGTTGCGTCAGGACATCGTACTTCGATTCGTCAACGGGCGGAGCCGCGTAGGTCGGCAACCCGTTGAGGCGGTATTTGTCGAGGAGGGCTTGGACAAAATTGGCGTCGTTTGTCAGTTGATTATAACGGGTGTTGAAGTCGCGATAAACCGGGCTTTGATTGCCCTCACTCATCATCACCATCGTGACGATGGAACTGGACGTGCCCTGATATTTGAGGAGCAGGGTGGAGTCGGCGCGAGAAAGCGGCTTCGGCGCGGCTTGGGCCAGCGCCTCGGCGAGAACATAGAAGGCAGCGGCGCGTTGCGCTTTATCAGGATAATCGGCGGCGACTTTTGCAGGATCGGGAAAGCGCGATGATGCATCCGCGGCATAAGCGGGCAAAGGCAACGCGATTTCCGCCATCAAGACGAGGCAAATTAAACCGATCGCCAATCGCATGGTGCTCCTGAATAAATTCATTTTTTCCTCCGAGAATACGCAGTTCTCGCAGGAAATCGGCCAGTTTGCAAAATGAAGTTAATTAAGGGTTGCCTCAAGGAAATGGCTTCCTATGGTCGAGGAAACAGCAACTAAATCCCTTCACCCTCTATTTTATGCCCATCTATAACAGCGTTCTCGATACTATTGGCCGCACACCTCTCATCAAATTGAACCGCGTTACCGAGGGACTCGACGCGACGATTGCGCTGAAGGCCGAATTTTTCAATCCGCTGGGCAGCGTGAAAGATCGTATCGGTCTGGCCATGATCGAGGCGGGCGAGAAGGTGGGCAAGATCACGAAAGACACGGTGATCGTCGAGCCGACCTCGGGCAACACGGGCATTGCGCTGGCCTTCGTCGCGGCGGCCAAGGGCTACAAGCTGATCCTGACGATGCCGGAAAGCATGTCGCTGGAACGGCGCACGCTGCTCGCGTTGCTGGGCGCGAAGCTGGTCCTCACCCCGGCGGCGGAAGGAATGAAGGGCGCGATCGCCAAGGCGAAGGCGATCCTCGAGGAGACACCGAACGCGTTCATCCCGCAACAATTTGAGAATCCGGCGAATCCGGAGATTCATCGCAAAACCACGGCGGAAGAAATCTGGAACGACACCGACGGCAAGGTCGATTTCCTCGTCTCAGCGGTGGGCACCGGTGGCACGATCACTGGCGTCGCGGAAGTCATCAAGTCGCGCAAGCCCTCTTTCAAGGCAATCGCGGTCGAGCCGAAGGATTCGCCCGTCATCTCGCAGACCTTGAAGGGCGAGCCGCTGAAGCCGGGCCCGCACAAGATTCAGGGCACCGGGGCCGGTTTCGTGCCAGGAAACCTTCACTTGAAAATCGTCGATGAGGTCATCACCGTGACCAACGATGAGGCGCTCGCCATGGCGCGGCGCATTTGCAAGGAAGAAGGATTGCTCGTCGGCATTTCGACCGGCGCGAATGTCCATGCCGCGATTCAGGTGGCCAAGCGTCCCGAGAACAAAGGGAAGTTGATCGTGACCATCGGTTGCAGCACGGGCGAGCGTTACCTTTCGACTGCCTTGGCCGAGGAAGCGCGCCGGGAAGTCGGCGCGTAAAGTTCACAAAAAGCAGTTTCAGCCACGGAGATGGCCCCCTGACTTCGGGGGGCCACTCTGTCCGATTACAAGGCGGCAAGATTTCCCATAGAAGAATACGGAAAAACGAGTCTAAGCTACGGCATTCAAGTGAACTATCCAGATGAGAACATTTGAATAGTTTTTACGTAATAGTTTGTTTTTACTTGCATAATTTAGTAACCTAAATTACTCCATGTAGTGGCAGGCGCGACCTGTCGGATATACGTTAGCTCATTCCAATTTTATAGAACGGCATCGTGAAAGATGTGACCCCTCGAAACCAACCCTCCTCCGTCCGGCGTCCCATTGTCTTGCGCACCGCCGGTCAGGATGCGACGCCCACGGAACCGGAAGGCAATCCCCTGATCATTCCAGGCAATGTGGCCCACGTGGACCCGGAAACCCAAGCGCTGCGAGAGGAAGTGGCCAAACTGCGGGACACCCTTCAGCGATGGACCCAGGCCGAGGCGGAATGGAGCCAGCAGCGGCGGCTTTTCCAACTCATGACGGACAATGTGTCCGACCTCATCGTTCTTCTCGATCATCAGGGGCATCGCACCTGGAACAATGCGGCCTACAGCCATGTTATGGGTTATGAACTGGCGGAGTTGGCGGGGACTCACGCATTGACGGAGGTCCATCCCGATGACCGCGCGAAGGCGACCGAGACGCTGACCAAGACCCTGCAGCAGGGAACGACCGAGCAGGTCGAGTATCGCGTGCAGAAGAAGGACGGCGCCTGGGTCCAAATGCAGACCGAGACAATTCCCGTGCTCGACGGCAGTGGCCGCGTGGAAGCGGCGCTGCTTCTCGCCAACGACACGACGGAAAAGAGCAAGCTTTCGGAAGCGCTCGCGCTGGCCACGACCACGGCGACGGCGGCCGGCCTCGCCGAGGGGATGGCGCGCGATTTCGACCAGATCCTGACCAACGTGGTGGGCAATCTCACCATCGCGAGAAACCTGAACGGCCCGCACAACGCGATCGCGGTTCGCCTGAACGAAATGGAGCGGTCGCTCCAGCGCGCGCGCGATCTGATCGAGCAGATGTTCTCGGTCACACCCGAGCAGGCGCAGCCCAGGGTGCGGGTGCATCTCGATCAGACCGTGCAGGAGGCGGCGTCCGAAGTCCTGCGCGGCACGATGGTCCGGGGAGAATATCTTTTCCCGCGCAACCTGTCGGAGATCGATGTCGATCTGGAGGCCTTCACGCACGCGATCCGGAACATCGTCACCAATTCCGTCGAGGCGATGGACAAAGGGGTGGTGCGTTTCACGGCGGAAAACATTCCCCATTCCCAATTCTCGTACCGGCACGACCTGCCGCTGAAGGTCGGCGATTACGTCTGCCTCCACATCCAGGACCAGGGCCACGGCATTTCGGAAAAGTCGCTGCCCCGCGTATTCGAGCCTTACTTCACGACGCGGAGCGGCTCGCAGGGCCTCGGCCTGACCACGGCGTTAACCTCGATGCAACGGATGGGTGGAACGATCACTGTCATTTCGACTCCGGGTGTCGGCACGACGGTATCCGTTTATCTTCCCGCCGCAACCGGCGACGCCCCCGTGGCAACGATACCGCTGCCCAAGGCGGCGAGCACTCCGGCCGCACAAAGAGTCACGGCCGGACTACCGAAACTCAGCGGCACGTCGGCGCTGCCGATGCCCGGCCACAAGCGGCGCATTTTGTTGATGGACGACGAGCAGATGATTCTCGATATCGTCAGCCGGATGCTGGGCCACCTAGGTTACGAGGTCACGACCTGCACCGATGGCTCGCAGGCCATCGCCGCTTTTGCGAAGGCGAAGTCGCAGGGCGAACCGTTCGACGTGGTGATGATGGATTTGGTCATTCCCAACGGCGTGGGCGGGCAGGATGCCGTGCACACGATCAAGAAGATCGATCCGGGCGCAAAGGTGCTCGCCAGCAGCGGTCACCTCGAACACCCCGTCATGCTCGACCACAAGAAATTTGGTTTTAATGCCGTGCTCGAAAAGCCCTACAAGCTGGAGAAGCTGCAGCAGGTCATCGAGGCGGTCGCCAGCGATCCGGCGACGTAGTACCGCCATCGTGAGATTTCACGCGATCGTCACGGGAAAAACCTGAATTCGGCTTTCCGGCTCTGGACAACTCCAGCTTTTCAGGCAAACGTGTGCTTCACCCGTAAACAACCCCAGGAACCTACCATGCAATCAAATCCCTACCTTAATTTCAACGGCCAATGCGACGAAGCACTCAAGTTCTATGAGAAATGTCTTGGCGCCAAAATCGCCTTCAAGCTGACCTATGGCGAAACGCCGGCCGCGAAAGAAACGCCGGCAAGCATGCACAATCAAATCATCCATGCGCGGCTCCTCGTGGGCAACTCGGTCATCATGGCCTCGGACTGCCCGCCCGAGCGCTACTGCAAACCCCAGGGCATCACCATTTCGCTCAGCATCGAAAAGCCGGAAGAGGCGGACAGCGTCTTCAAGGCCCTGTCGGAAAAGGGGCAAATCATGATGCCGATTGAGGAGACCTTCTGGGCCCACCGCTTCGGAATGCTGGTCGATCAGTTCGGCATTCCGTGGATGATCAATTGCGAGAAGCCGAATTAAGCCGCATTGGATCGGATCGAGGCCGGTCGCGCGACGTGATTCGCGTTGGCGACCGGCGCGGAATCCACGTCTGCGTCACAGCCATGCTCCTGGCGCGGGGATAAGAAAACGTTGAGGGACTGCCAGCTAGTGGTACAAGTAAGCATGGGCCACAAACCAGAAACGCAGACGCAGGCAATCGATGCCGAGGCGTGGCTGCGGACAAATGGGCTGCGCGCCACGCATGGACGCATCAGCATCGTACGGCTGCTCGACGCGAGCCCGGTGCCCCTCACCCTCGCGGAGATTCACGAGAAAGTGCGAGCGAAGGGTTGTGACTTCGCCACCGTTTTCCGGTTCGTTTCGATCCTGGAGGAGAAGGAACTTGTGCAGCGGGTCGCGTGGATCGACGGGACGACGCGGCACGAGATCTGCGCGAAGGACGGGCATCATCACCATCACTACCTCATCTGCCGGACGTGTCATAAGGTCGAGCCGATCGACGAGTGCGTGGTCGAGCGCTTTGAGGACCAGATCGCGAAGGAACGCGGGTATGCGGGGCTGAGCCATTCGCTCCAGCTTTCCGGGGTCTGCCCGCAGTGCCAAAAGCCTAAGACCGCGAAGACGGCGAAGCAACGCAAGCCATCCTAGACGCGCAGACTGAGTCTTGTTTCGCGGCCAGATTCCTAGATAGTGAGGCCCATGCGACGGGTGATGTTGTGGATTTTTGGGCTGATGCTTTTCGCCGGGGTAATGGCGGGCCTTGAGGCGCGTCCGGTGAGTTCCAGTCCCGAGGTCACGCTTTCGGGCCCGAGTTTTCCGGTCGGGACTTTGACGTTCACGATTCCGGCCAAATGGAAGATCGAGATGGTGGAGAGTCCGGCCCGGAGCGGGCAGTGGCGGGTGCCTCCGCTGCATCCCGACGGCGAGGGTGGCGAGGTCGTGGCGTTTTATTTCGGCAAGGGCATCGGCGGTTCGCCGCCGGAGAATGTGGAAGCGTGGGTGGGGACGATGTTCAACGCGGAGGGACATCCGGCGGCGTATGAAATCAAAAAGCGCGAGATGGGCGGATTCAAGATCAGCGAAGTGGTGCTGTTCGGCACGTACAACCAGGTGATTTCGCTGCCGGGGATTCCTCCGCAGCCGAAATCGAATTATGGGCTGCTGGGCGCAGTGATCGAAAATCCGCAGGGCAATATTTACTGGCGATTCACCGGGCCCGAGGCGTTGATCACGGCGAACCTGCCGCTGTTCAACAAGGTGATCAACAGCGTGAAGCCGCAGGACAAAGCGCCATGAGCACGCCGTTCCCGTTCGAGCCGGGCGAGCCTCCCGTCTCGCTGACGCTGATGACCCACGGGCTGGACCTGGATGCGACGTTGACGAGCGGCCAGGCTTTTTCCTGGAAGCGGACGCCGACGGGCCAATGGCGCGGCTGGATCGACGGGCGGCCTTGCCTGGTCTGGATTCAGGGCGACGCGTTGCGGGCAGTCGGGCCGGGGTTGACGCGCGATGCGGTGAACACTTACTTCGGTCTCGATCTTCCGGTGGAGGAGATGCTCGCGACGTTTCCGAGCGATCCGTGGCTGGAGAAGGCGCAGGAGTTTGCGCCGGGGCTGCGCATTCTGCGGCAGGACCCGTGGGAGACGCTGTGTAATTTCATCTGCTCGTCGCTAAAGCAAATCGTGCAGATCGAGCAGATCAATCACGAGCTGCGGCAGGCGTTCGGCGAGAAGGTTGGCGCCGGGCTCAACTCGTTTCCCGACGCGGGGCGGCTGGCGCTGGCGACGGAGGCCAAGCTGCGCGCGTGCAAGCTGGGCTTTCGCGCACGGCATCTTTATGTGGCGGCGCGGCAGATCGCGGCGAGCGAGGTTTCCCTCGAGCGCGTGGCGACGCTGCCGACGGAGGAAGCGCGCGAGGAGTTGTTGCGGATTCGCGGCGTGGGCGAGAAGGTGGCGAATTGCATTTTGCTCTTTGCCTTTGGGCGCGCGGAGGCGTTTCCCATCGATGTGTGGGTGGAGCGGGTGTTGCGGCGGCTCTATTTCAACAACAGCCAGCGGATCAAACACGAGCGGCTGGTGACCTTTGCCAATTCACATTTCGGCCCATATCGCGGCTATGCGCAGCAGTTTCTTTTCCACTGGATTCGCAAGGACCCAACGGCATTGCCTCCGGAGAAGGTGGTTACGCCGAGGGTGAGGAAAGCGGATTTAAGCAAGAAAGGCTGACGTGCTAACCGAACTTGACTTAAAATGTCTGAGGTTAATTGTGGATGACTACGAAGAGATCCCGACAATAAAAGAGATGCTAAAAAGCTTTGATGGTATTGACGCATCAGAAGCCGACATCTCAGTTAGCTTGCATAAATTGATCGAATCCAAATTGGCACAAGCTTACGAGTGCGAGGAGTCGAAGTATGAATTCGTAAAAGTGGAGTTTTCATTTGGTAAAGTTAGATCGAAATGCGTTACACAGACATGGCGTCCCGGAGATAGCACCGTTGGCCGATTGTGGTTTTACATCACTGAAGCAGGGATTTCCTTTCGACGCGGACACGAGAGCAACTGACCTTGTAAAGGGGGCAGTCCTTACTGTTTACACGCGTTGCGATGGTGTGAACGGGACCTTTTTCGGCCACACGAAACTTTTTAAGCCATCCAAGCTATCTAGGCTTTCTAGCGATAC
>Ga0206804_10093_pt1 | contig 26621 bp, 33 predicted proteins | sample Alteio_BWOrgCont_62_FD_152888 | JGI IMG/M metagenome (GOLD analysis project Ga0206804, IMG submission 152888) | Enriched cells from forest soil in Barre Woods Harvard Forest LTER site, Petersham, Massachusetts, United States -... | ecosystem: Environmental > Terrestrial > Soil > Temperate forest >... | reverse complement strand
GAAGCTTGCCATCAGTGTCGTCCACGGATCGTGTGATCCTGTTCAGAATTTGAGCGCTCAGTCGCCTGCCGCGACAGTCTGGGTTTGTAGTCGGCTGCGCGAGGGTACAGGCGCTCGGGCATCGGCCGCGAGATGGCGCGAAAGCCGCCGCGCGGCAAAGCCCGCGCCATACGCGAAGCGGAGCATTGGGCCGAAGGTGTTCGCTGACGCTGTGCCGATGAAATATAGGCCAGGCACCGACGATTCGAAGTGATACGAAAGCCGGGGCGAGCCATCGACACAAAGCACTGCTGTCCGTACAGATCGATCCAGGAAATCAAGGCGTGAAACGTCAACCCTATAGCCGGTAGCCGCGATGACGTGGTCGGCTGAGACAGTGGTGACAGCTCCGTTTCTGCTCAGCCGAAGATTTGCGCGTGCGCCGTCGAGCGTTGCACCGATGATCCTGGAACCGGTAAGTACCGGCACATGTCCTTCGACTGCTTTGCGCGTGAACCATGCGGGTGCAGGTCCCAGGTAACGCCTCACGACATCAGTGCGGAACGCGTCGGGCATCAGGCGAAAGAGCAATGGCGCCCTGGTGCAAAGAACCGACTTCCAGCCTGGGCCGACCGGTGTCATCGGCGCACGTATGCGCGCGAACAACGATCGCTCGCCGAGCGGCGTTTGGAAGCGCACCGATGATCTGCGGGTAATGACAGTCACCCTGGCGCCGCTGTCATGTAATGCTGCGGCGACATCCATGGCGGAGGCACCGGCTCCCACTACAACGACCTCACGCCCAGCAAACTGGGCGACCTCATGATGCTCGCCACTGTGGCTGCATGCCGAGTGTGGCAGCTCGGCCAATTCCGGGGGGATGTATGCAAAGGGTAGAATCCCCGACGCAATCACGACACGTGCTGCGTCGATGGATCCACCATCTTGTAAGTTAACTCTGAAACTGGCATCGACCCGTTGAACCTGGACGACCAACCGGTCTTCCAGGTTCGGCACGAACCGAGACTGGAACGCGCGCCCATAGTTGGCGAACGTTGTCGCCTGAATCGGCAGGCCGATATCCTTATAGGGAATATTCTGTTCGGCGCAGTACATTCCCAAGGTGAAGGTGCCGCTTGGCTCGAATAACGTCGAAGCGAAGCCTTCGGACTTCAAACACATGCCTTTGGGCATGGCGGTCAGCCAAGGCGACATCGGTGTCCCGACGATCCTGAACTCCACGCCGGCGGCGCACAGGTGAGCAGCGAGCGATAGACCATACGGTCCGGCTCCAACGATCAGACAAGGAGTCATGATGCAACCAGTCACTCCGTTACCGATGCCGTGCAAAATGCAGGCATAGCGAGCATCTGGACGTTAGCCTTCCTAAATGGATTATCCAGTCGGACAAAGGGTGTAGTCTGTGCTGGTACTCTCTGGCGGTAGCGAATGGCCAGCACTGTGGCGGTTATCCGCCCTATGTTGATGTTGACGAAGACATCTTTTGATAGCGTCCTCCCATGTATTCGTGGAGCTTTGTTGTGCGGGGACAGGCGCGGCATGAACGAAGTATTGGGGTATTGTTTGCGTCTGCCCGGCCGAGCGGCCGGAGCTGCGGTCGCGGACCCAGCGGATTTCTGGTTCCGGGCCACGGAAAAGCTGTGCGAAAGCTGGGAGCGTCGGAAGCCAGCCTGCACATATCAACTTGATCCGGGTTGGAGAGGCCGTCTGCATGAGCGCCTCCAACTGTCCTTGCCATGTTTCGCTTGCTCAGAGTTTCAGAGTGTGTGGAGCGATGTTTGCTCGGAACTCGCCGCCGCGGGATTGCGAGTTGGTCCACAGACTTTCGGTCCATGGAACGACGGTGATGCCGCGCTCGTGCACGCTATCTGGTGTCTTGTGCGGCGAATGCGGCCCGAGAACGTGGTGGAGACGGGCGTAGCTCACGGCCTCACGTCGCGCTTCGTCCTGGAAGCGATGGAACGCAATGGCAGCGGGCATCTCTGGAGCATTGACTTGCCCCCAACGAACCGCGAACTGCAAGCGCATGTCGGTATGGCCGTCGGCGATCGCCTAAGAGGACGCTGGAGCTATATCAGGGGGTCCAGCAGACGACAGCTTCCGCCACTTCTTCAGAGACTGGGGTGGGTCGACCTCTTCATTCATGACAGTCTGCACAGCAAGCGCAATGTGCTATTCGAAATGAACAATGTATGGTCCGCTTTGCGTCGCGGGGGCGCCATGGTCATTGATGACATTGATGCGAACTGGGGGTTCCGAACCTTCACGAGGTGCTTGGATGAGCGTTCCTGGTTGGTCTGCGAAGCAGAACCCGAGCGTCCGGACGATCGGCGATTTAATGGGAAAGGACTGTTCGGGATCGTACTTAAGAGTTGAGCGCGCGGTGCGTGACAAGCGCACACGTGGTGAAAAAAGAGAGACCGGGGAGATAATCGGTGAGAAGGTCAAATTTGGAACAAAACGTGTAGGGATTTTCCATACAATGGAAATATCTTGTTAGTAACTTTCGTTTTGGATATCGGACATATTGCGTCGCGAACCGGAGACATCTAGGCTCAGCTGAGGGAATTTGTTACAATCGGTACGTCGCAATTGGCTTGGTGAGAAATTGATTATCGTCCAAAAGATGTACCTTCGGGGGAGGACACGGACAGAATGGCACGGGATATGCCGGATGACGATCTTGTCTGGGAACAGGAGCACAGAGGGCAAGAGCAATCTGATACGCACGAAATAACAGACAAAGCGGCCGGATCATGCGTGCCCCGAGTGCTGTTGGTTGGGTATGACGAGCGGGTAACCACGGCGCTGCACGCGGCGCTGGGCGAGGATTGCGCAATCAGCCAGGCTGCCAATGCAGAGGAAGCCGCGAACGCACTGGGGCACCACCGGGCCGACGTTCTGCTGATGGATTATCAGGCCTCCAACAGCCCGGATCCACGGTTCGCCGAGAGCGCCAGCCGATCTGGCATCCCCGTACTCTGGATGCATGCCGATCCGCTTGGTGTCCAGGTATTGGGAGACATCGTCAAGGCGCTGGTGCGGACTACGCGCCGGTCGTGATCGCCTCCCTGGGGGCGCACGGCTCGCAGGGTTCCCGATATGTGGCGGAGTGGGTCGAAGGAGGCACGTCGATAGAACGCCTGGCGGCGGCTCCTAATCCATGAGCGGCCCGCTGATGCTTCGGCTGTATTAACAAAGTCGTGATTAAAGCCCGCCCCGAGAGGGTGGCTCAGAAACCATATTCATTCGCAACTGTGATAGATCACAGCAAATCCTATGACGGTTCGGTAGTGTCCCAGAGGCACTACTACGGTTTTCGGACGGCGCTCACGACGGAATTCCGGCATTGACGACGGCTATACCGCGAGAGAGCAGAGATCTGTGGAGCGAGCCCACCGCTCTTCGCTTAGTGACTTCATACGATGCGGCTGTGAAATCGACGGCTTCAGAGTGACAGCTCGGGGCAGTCAGCGGCGGTTGCAAATTCCACGTTATTTCAATGCACAAAGGAAGATTTTTCACGTCAAATATCAGTTGACCTCATACTTCATCACGGTAGCTTTACACCTCATTAACCTTTTGGATGAGGTAATTAACCTTTCTTTAGGACTATAATTATGACACGAAGGCGTGTACAGAATTCAAATCGAAAGGATCAATTAAGAGGGGACTTAATCAGAGGTCAGCAGCATGCCACCACCGACCGGATTACCCAACACGAAATCTGATAAGTGTACATGATATTATGGTTCCGTGACTGGTCGAGGGCAAACGGAAGGAGCGGCGTCGTGAGAAAACACGCTTTAGCAACCGATTTTCCTGTGCTGACGGGCATCCCCGGTCAGCAGCGGGACCGTTCCCCCACCACAAAATCCATCTACGACACGCCTGAGGAACGAGAGATTCCGGTCGAAGCTGTCGGTCCCGAACAGATCCGCGTCGGCTTGATCGATAGCCTCCGCTTCAGCCGGGATTGCCTGATCAGCGCCTTCGGCGCCTTGCACCCCGATCTGATCATCGTACCGTTCGCCAGCGTGGAGGAATGCGCCGCTTCCTCTTCCTCGAAAGTCGAGATCATCCTGTACTACTGTCACGACGATGGTCCATTCGAGACGTTGGCCCAGCAACAAGTGAAAGTTCTGCGCCAGAAGTTCGACAATGTTCCAATTGTCGTGCTGTCTGACGCAAGAAACGCGATCCTGCCTAGAAGCATCCGCACAACCCTGAACAGTGGAGCTCAGGGCATCATTCCAACCTTGACTACGGAGTTGCCTGCTGCGCTTGCGGCGATCCGCTTCGTCAAGGCGGGCGGCACCTTCGCTCCGCTCAATGCCCTGCTCGCGGGGCGCCAGGAACGCCTGTCTGAAGGAGCCGGAGCTACGCAGCCGAACCGGCTCACGCCTCGCCAGGCGATGGTGCTTTCCCATCTGCGCCAGGGCAAGGCGAACAAGATTATTGCCTACGAATTGGGCATGACGGAGAGTACCGTGAAGGTCCATGTGCGTAACATCATGCGCAAGATGGGCGCCACCAACCGTACTCAGGCTGTCTACAAGTCGCAGCAATTCGGGACCTACCCCGATGTTGCCGACCTCCACGAGTGACGTCCAGGCAAGCTCGCCTATCGCCAGCCTGATCGGATGGCAGGCGCAGGCCAGCACTGACGCCAGAACAGCCTCGCTGTATCTACAGATCGAGGATGCGCTCCGGCACGATCCGGCCCCTCATCAGATCCCGAAATGCCAGCACGTTGCCGCGCAACCGGCCACGCCTGTCGGTATAGGGTTCCGACCACGCCGCCCGCGCCACATTCATCGCCACGTTCTTCGCGATGTGACCGACAGCGCGTCCGAACGGATAGCCACGCCGCTTCGCGGACAGGTAGAGTGGGTTTGCGACCTGCGAATAGCCGAGCCTGATACCCGCGCAACGGCCCGATTTCACGCCGAGATGCACGCCGCGGGCGCCATCGAGCTGCACAACCGCGCCGAATACCGCGAGCTGGCGGGAGAGATCAACATCCTCCTGCCAACCGTACAGAGGCAGGCGTTCGTCGAAATGCAATCCGTGCAGACGCATGGGCGCCGTGCGAACCGCCATGTTGCAGCCGTAAGCCGTGAAAACCGGCGTGGCGCTAGGGCCGCCTTCGCCGTGTCGCGCGATAATCGACAGAGCTTCGTCGAGTGTCAGACCTGGCCCGTTGATGCCATCGGCGAGTACTTTGCCCGTGGCGACAACGCAGCTTGGGTTGGCCGTCATGTACTGCTCAACAGCCGCCAGGTAGTTTGGGTGCGGCAGGAAGTCGTCATCGAAGAACATCACGACGTCAGCATTCGCCGCGCCAGCCAGTATGGCATTGCGCTGGCGCGGCAGGCCGGCAGTCGTATACAACAGCTTGGCACTGGGATACGCCTGTTCGGCGCCCTCAACATCAGCCGGCCGTGTGCCGCACACCATGATCCCGTCCGGCAAACGCGTCTGACAGCGCAACTGAGTGAGCGTGCGGCACAATATGGCCGCACGGCCGATCGTCGGCAGTCCAATCACAATATTAGGTCTCATAAATCTCTCCAGTTGCAGCGAACGGCCACCGCGGGCTGTAGGAACCGCTTGGCGCCTCGGACGGTTACTAGACCTGCTTTTGACGGCGCAATTGACCATTTGGTCGAGTTGCAGCGCCAAGCGAGCCGATTGGCATGATTGCATTTGCCGAATTGATGCCGCGCGCCGGCAGAATGACACGCTGCCTGCTGGTGGCTGCCGCTACTGTCGCTTGCCTGACGGCGGCGCAGCCTAGCCATGGAGAGACAGCGCTGAACGCGTGCACGGCCAAACAGGTACCCTTGCTGGTCGCGTTTGCATTGACATGCCAGGACAGCAGCACGGCATGCGAGAGCGCCATCAGGGCGGCCGAGCTCCACTACAGACTGCCAGCCGGCCTGCTGGATGCGATCGGGCGTGTCGAAAGCGGCAGACCATCGCCGCTTACCCATGACATTCAGCCATGGCCATGGACCATCCAGGCGGAGGGCGTAGGCCGCTACTTCGACAGCGAGCTGGACGCAGTGCGCTGGGTCCAGCAGGCAATGCTGCACGGCGTTCAATCGATCGACGCCGGCTGCATGCAGGTGAACCTGATGTATCACCCGAATGCGTTCATCAGTCTAACCCAGGCATTCGATCCCGTGGCCAATGTCGATTACGCCGCGCGGTTCCTGCTCCGCCTATACGCCAGTACGCAGGACTGGCAGCAGGCCATCGGGTTCTATCATTCGCACACCCCGACGCTGGCCGCGGAGTATCGGCAGCGGATTGCGCGGGCGAACGCCGCCATGGCGGTCCTGCCGCCATCCAAGCTTTCCGTCATTGCTCAGCTCAGTCAGGCTTGGCGTGCCACGCTGCCAGGGGACAAAGCCGATCTGAGGGCAGCCACACAATAACCGTCAGCAATGAGGGTACCATGCGTATACAAGCTCAAGTTCCAGTCTCGGACGTGCGACGCTACTGGTATAATCGCCGATCATGCCAAAGCGGCCTGGCGGTCGCTGTCACTGTTTGCGCCGTTGTATCCTGTTCCCCTGGTTCGGATCTTCCACCTTTGTCGCCCCCATCGCCCGGGCCATATCGGCTCGGGGTGAACGAGGAGGTGCGCGTTATCACATTTGGCGAGCAGCAACTGACCGGACAGTTCCGTATCGACGATAGAGGCGATATTGCGGTGCCATTGCTCGGCCCAATTCCGGCGATCGGCCACACCACTGGCGAGTTGGAGCGCAGCATCGAATTACGCTTGAAGGACAAAGGGATAATGCAGGCACCAAGTGTATTGGTGGATATAGTAAGTTATCGCCCGGTGTTCATACTTGGCGAGGTTAACAAGCCGGGTCAGTATCCTTATCAGCCAGGTATGACGGTACTCACTGCCGTTGCCGTGGCCGGTGGCTTCACCTACCGCGCTGTCACCGACTATGCATCTATCTTACGGGACATCGATGGTCACGCGGTAGAAGGACGCGTGCCTCGGAGCATGTCCGTTGAACCCGGTGATGTCATTGATATATACGAACGCCACTTTTAGTGGGTGACCGCTTTCCGACTACGTATGGTGCGAGTCGTTTCCGGCTGATGATCGCAGGTTGTGCACCATGCCTGCAAAGTGGGAGAGCTCGATGAGCGGCGCTTTGCGAAATCACAGACGTGTTGAGGGTTCGCTCGCGGAACCCATCTGGGGCTGCGGTCACGACGACCGCACCGCGATGCCGGATATATGACCGCACTTGCACCCATCGTCGATCCTACAACTTCGCCTTAATCTGAAGACCGTCGACTGCTCCGACAATCCCTGCCTAGCCTCTGCGCTCAACCTATCCGTCATTTCCGCCCGGCACGCAGCCGATAGTCTATACCAGCAAGCACTATTGCTTTGGCCATTGTCTCAGTCCCAGGCCTGCACATAGCCAGCATGCGCTGTCGAACAGAGTCTATGACATGCGCTGTCCAGAGATTATCCTTCTGGACAACAAGGCTGAAAGAGGCATCGGACTCAATGCAGGGGATGACCTGCATCGCGGCGCCGGGATCAGTCGAATATTGCGGGATATTAGGTACCCGATTGCAGATGGAGGCGCCATCGTTCCACCACTCCCGCGGCGCGTAACTGTACCAGGGCGCGTGGAGCGGATAGTCTTCATGGAAATCGGAAGTAGTCACCCCGGTTATGATGTGCCCAGCGCCAGCGGGAGCCGAGTATGGGCGCAGCCAACCAATTTCCAGCGCAATGCGTGCGTCCAGACTTGGCCCTGCCGGGTGGCTGCGCACGAGAACATCAAGTGCGAGCAATCGCCCCGACTGACCAAGTCCCCTACACATCCTCTCGAATTCTAAACTGAACAAGCCTGCTCCGGTATCGGTCCGAATCGCGAATATGGCTCTCAAGTTAGACGCACGAAATTCGGAGCTAGCAACCAAATCTTTCGGATTGTACAATGAACGGGGTCTAAGACTTTCGGTGATGACCTGCTAAGGTCTGAGGACGTTCAATGCGACGGAATTGTCTGTGGGGTCCCTTCCTCGCCGACGTGACATTTCGCCCACCAGCGCTGCCCGTTGGAAGAAGACGCTTAGCGCAACGCAACCAGCCGCCAGGGCAGCAGCCAGACAAAACTGGGCGAACTGACCCAAATGGGTCGAGTTGATGATCGCGATGAATCCACCCATACCGAGCAACGATGCCATGACTGGTGTCAACAGAGCTTTTCCATAAGAAACCCTGTCGCATCCCATCAGAGGAAGCATCAAGGCAAGAAGGCGTGGCGCATACAAGACCGCCAGTGCGCTTTGGGCGATCGCGATGCAATCCAGCCCGCTCCATACCGCCGCTATCAACATGATCAGCCAGATGATGCCGCATTCTGTTGTCCAACGAATTTGAATATCGGTTCGTCCTATCGACAAGACGAAGGTTCCGGCAATCGCTGTAATTGCCTGAAGTGCACTAACCGGCGCGAGCATCATGAAAAGGTCGCCCGATTCCGCCCACTTTTTTGAAAGCAATACCCCAAATATGGAGTCATGCGCCACCGCGATCATCCCTATCGTCGGGAAAGCCAATGTGGCAACCAAGCGTGTCAATATCAGGAGTAGGCGCCGGGTTGCCGCCCTGTCATGCTTGATATTCGCGAGCTGCGCATAGAGCACATATTGCAGAGGCCCGGTGACCAACATCAGCGGCAATCGCACGAATTGCCAGGTCATTGAATAGACACCGACAGCAGCAGCCCCGAGTACGGCTCCAATGATGAGATTGTCGATAGAGCGGGTAAAAAAAACGATCAGATTGATCGCCAGGATGTCGCGACTGAAGGTCAAATGCTCTGTCACGTTACTGAAATCCAGCGCAAACCGTGGACGGAATGGGGAAACCAGGAACGTCGCCGCGAGCTTCACTCCCGCGTAAGACAACTGCTGGATCACCAGAGCCCATGCCCCGTGGTTCTGGGTTGCGACGGCGATCGCAGCACCGATACCGATTGCAATAGAACCGATCTCAATGAGCGCAATGGCGTTGAACTGCTGCCGTTTCTGCAGCATGGCGCTCGGAATTATGGCAATCGCCTGTATCAGCAGTGCAAGAGCGAGGGCCATTACGATAGGGCTTAGTTCAGGCTGATGCATGATGCGGCCAGCGAGAGGCGCCGCCGCGATCATGCCCGCCGACAGGACAACACCCAAGACCGCTGATAGCCAAAAGCAAGTGGACCAGACACGCTGACTGGTGGCTGATGAGCGGACCAACGACATGCCAATTCCGGCATCGGCAATCATCATCGAAAACGCCAGGATCGGCATGGCCATACCGACGAGGCCGTAATCCGTTGGAGACAACTTGCGCGCGAGAATAGGGATCGCGAAGAACTGGACGAAAAGGCGAAGCACATTGACCATGGACATGGCCGCTGTGCCAAAGGCGATGCGTCGAATTGACACGGTGCAACCTGTTGCGGTTCGAATCAGCTCGGAAAGCGGCCGATGGCTCGAGCTACAGTATCGCGGCTTCGAGACCTTCCTCGAATTCCTCCATTCGAAGCTGGATGACCTGCAACCTTTGGCGGATGGTGCCCTCCCAGAAGTTCTTCTGTTCGACCAACTCGGTAAACCGCGCGTCTAGCCAATCCCGATCCAGTTCGTCGATATGCTGACTGAAATGGCTCATGCCAAAATCGGCCATCACAGCTTCATTTTTGGCTTCATAGCCAATCGAGATCGTGGGGCGGCTGACCTTCAATGAACATATGACATTGTGAAACCGGGTGGCGATGACGACGTCGGTGTCAAGCATCTGATTCATCAGATCATGCAGGTCCGATGTTGGCTCTTTGATGACCTGGCCCGGTTCTGCCATTGTTGAGGCGTGGTCCGTAACCTGATATCCCTCGCTCCGTGCAAGCTTCGCCAGATGCTCAACGGCCTGCCGATCGGCAGTTTCTCCGGTCAGCAGACGTATCCTGTATCCTTGGTGAAGCAGGGACGATACGAAGCCGCTCATCTTGGTCATGTAGCTATCGTGAATGGCCGAGTCCGAACGGGGCCGCCAACCGTTGTAGTTCATGACGCCGATACCGATCGTGAGGGGACGATTTGGTGGGGAAGCGCCGGACCGCGGTTCAGGGGTCGGCATCCGGAAGACAAGATCAGGGTGAACCGGATCTTTGGTTGTATCGATGCCGAGGCTAGTGACAAAATCCTTCGAAACCTGGTCTCGAAATGAACGATAATATGCCCACGCCGCGACGCTTTTCAGCATCCATCGGCTGATGTCGTGCCAGATTGGTCCAGCGCCCGTGCCGACAAAGCAAAATTTCACGCCGCAGAGCCGTGCCGCGGCGGCCCAGCGGAACAAGCCATATGGCGTTCCAAGCGGGCCAGAGCGGTAGTCGCACAAGGTCGAAGTGCCGGGCACGATTATCAAGTCGAGGTTGCGAACTTGCAGAATAGCGCGCATCCAGTTCGCCGATCGGCTGAGCGCCCGCATGCTGATCTTGTCGCAGAGCTTCAAGAAGGTATGCGTGAATGCCGGAGCGCTGAGGGGGATTGTGAGAATCCGGTATTGCTCGGCAATGCCGTCTGGATCGACACATACACAAAAGAGCTCGGCGGTGGGGCGCAGCTCCCGCAGCAACTGTACCATCGTTTCCAATGACCCGTCATTACCGTAATTACCACCGCCAAACATACCAAAAAGACCAATTCTGAGATGACGAGCCTGGCGACTGATGTCCTTTGCAGAATGCTGACCTCCCTGCGCCAGGTCCCGATCTACTTCGACGTCGCACTGCAAAGCTGCCATTCAAAACTTCCACCCCTGTTGAAGCATGCAGCCTCGGGCACGGCTGCCAATTCCTGAGCACTCGTTGGCACAAGCGCTGAAACCCGGTCAATTACGCCGTTTTCACAAGCCATCCCCCGAATAGCGATCCAAAGGCTTATGTTGACGCATAGGCTTGGTAAGTACAGATGATAAACCTTTTAGCGAACTTTTTTCTCAGCTAGCAAGAGCGTAGCCACTGCCGAGCAAATGCCAGAGGGATGTCCAATGAACACGGCTGGAGCTTGGTGGACGCAGAACATTGCAGATATTATGATCGGTCCTGTCAACGAGGCCAGCGTATTGTTCGGAACTCCAGGGACCGATGTAATTATCGGACTCGGTTTGAATAACCAGATCTTCGGCGAAGGCGGCAATGATTTCATTTACGCCGGCAGCGGAAATGCCTTCGTGGATCTTGGTCTGGGGAACGCTACTGTTATTCTCGGGGGCGGACACAATGTTGTCGGCAGTGTTGGAGGCAATGTCACGGTCATCGGTGGCACAGCAGGTTATGATGCCATCGACCTCGGCAACGGCAACAACGTGGTGGAGATCGGGGGCACCAACGATGAGGTCTTATTAGCAAACGGCTCGAACTTTGTATCCGGTACCCAGGGCATGGCCTTCATCAGCACAGGCGCAGGCAACGACACAATCCACTTCGATGGTAGTTACAACACCATCGATGCCGGCGGTGGAACAAATACGATAACAGGTGGCAGCAGTCACAATCTGTACGTGCTGCCTGAGGCCAGCAGTGGTTTGGATATCATTAGTGGATTTACTGAATCCAGTGCTGATGTACTGGATTTGCAGGGCTCGCTCGCCACGACGAGTTGGCGCGGTAACCCAACGACTCTCAGCGAATACCTTTTGGTAACGAGCTCAAGGGGGAATACGACGCTTTCGATCGCCCCGCAGGGCAACGGGTCAGGGACGCCCGTCGCCGTGTTGATGGGTGTCGGCAATCTCAACCTGTCGGACCTGCTCAGTCACAACTCCCTGTTCACTGGCTGAGGGCGGCCGATTCCGGTCTGCAGCTCCTAATGAGACCCGTGCGCGGGTGGGCGTAGCTGACGGAAATTGCGGATGAAATTGCTGACCGGCTGAGCGGGATTGCGTGTTGGCGTTATTGGCCGCGTCGGTTTGATGGCCGTTACGCGGAGAGGATGTTGAGACTGCGCTTGAGGTTGTAGGCGATGGCGGTGAAAAGAACTTGGGCGGTGGCGCGGGCCAGACCTCGCCATCGCATCCGACGTAGTCCATAGCAGCGCTTCCAGGTTCCGAAGATCTTCTCGATCCGGGCACGCACTCTATGGATTGGAGCGTTCCAGGCATCCAGCCTCGCAAGCGTCTCCTGCTCGTCACGGCCCCACATCGCGGTGGCCACGATGCGCGGCGTACCACCCTTGGCCCGAACCGCATCGCCGAAATGCGTGCCGCGATACGCACTGTCTGCAAACACGTCGCCAGGATCATCGGGAATGGCCTCTGGACCGGCGCGACCGTCATTGATATTGGCAGGTGTCACCGAGACCCTCTCGACCAAAGCTGTGGTCGCATCGGCTCCGACATGGGCCTTGAAGCCATGCACCGCGGTGCGGCCCTTGTGCTTGACCCAACGTCCGTCCCCATCCGTCTCACTCGCGGAGGCGATGATCGTGGCGTCCACGAGGCTGCCCGTCTTGACCGTGATCGACCTGGCTTTCAGCTCGGCGGTGACCGTCTCGAACAATGTCCGATCCAAGCCGTGCGTGATCAGAGCCCGGCGGAAGCGCACGAATGCGGTGCGCTCTGGCGTCGCCTCGCTGCTCGAGAAGCCGCAGAAGCGCCGGAACGACGCTCGATCCTCAAGCGCCTCGGCGAGTTTGACATACGAGAGGTCATACCAATCTGTCAGCAGCAACGCCTTGAACATCGCCAGCGGTGGCCACGCGGGCTCGCCCTTGCTCACCGGATAAAGGGGTTCGAGCAGCGACGCGATCCGAGCCCGGGCAATCAGCTCGGAAAGCTTATCAAGCGCTGATGACGAACGCGGCATCGGACCAATGCACAGTCGTTCTTGACCAATCATTCGGTAAGCCACGGCGTGTACTTTCGTCGAAAAGGCCTATCGAATCAGCCATCAACCGAGTTGCAAAAGCCCACCCGCACACAGGTCTCATAAGGGCTTGCTTAGGCAAGCCGGGGAAGCCGCTTGCGTCGCAACCAGCCGTTCGCGAGCAGGAACGGAGACTCCAGAACTGATTGCAGGTAGAAGAGCAGCGTCGGTGTGACTGCCGCGCGGTTCAGCCAATCGAGGTGCTTCTCAACCAGTTCCCTCCGCCCCTGCAACCTCCAAAAGAGAAGGTGGAGGAGGTAGGAACGCAGGTGAGCGTTGCGGACGGCCAAATACTCTGCCTTGGTATCAAATACATGGGGACCCCACCTGTCTATGATTTGGAGCATTGACCAGATGCCGACCTGATTGGGAAGCATTTCGACTGAAGTTACGGTGCCCGGCCAACGCGTAGTTGCAAGCGGTTCTTTTACGATGCCGCAACTTCCCTCACATAACAGGCGGATGGTTGCATAGGTATCTGTGCAGAGCAGCTTCACTCCGTAATATTCGTATTCAAAGTGTTCGGCAGATAGGCCGGTCGCTGAACGTTTATACAGACAGTGATCGCAAGGGAATTCCATCTCCTTGAGCAAACAGCGTCGCACAACTGTGCGGCCGTCAAAAACAACGTCATCCGAGGGCACCCTCGTTCCCACAAGGTATGGCCCACGACGTTCCTGACAGGCGATGACATTCACGTCACTGTGCTGTTCGCCAAATGCAACCAGTTTGCTTACGTAAGTGGGGTCAATCGTGTCGTCCGCGGAAAGGATACGGAAATAGGATGCCTCTGTGGGCACCAGACGCAGCGCTGCGTTCCAATTCTCGATAACTGGGATCGTGGTCTCGTTTCTGGTCGTAAGCAATGGCACCCGACCATGACTGAACCGGCTGATCACGTGCGCCGTGTCGTCTGTACTGCCGTTGTCGAGCACGCAGTGAACTATATTGGGGTAATCCTGCGCCTGGACGCTCTCCATAGTCTGGGCGAGATGGCATCCGCCATTAAAGACAGGCGTGACAATGGCAACTAGTGGGGTAGGTGGGACCCCGGCTACTTCTGCTTTGGGCCGCCCGCCTTGAGCCGCACTCATTATCCGAGAGTCCTGCCTGTCGATCACCAGCAGCGTATGTACAGGAAGCCGCAGCTCGGTGCGAATACACCATTTGTCGTAGCACAATCAGCCGTCTTCATACCTTTGAATCACGGGTACGCCAAAGCAACATCGCGAGGAGCGGCATCGCCACCCCTGGCGGCTCTTCACAAGCCTTGCTTTCGGGCAGCAATGGCCCAGAGGACTCTTTGACCAGCACTGGATCCTCTCCTCTCGTGTCGATCGTAACGCCAGTCTACAATGGTGCGAGATTTCTCGCCGAGACAATGGAGTGCGTTCAGGCGCAAACCTATCCGAACGTCCAGCACCTTGTGTTGGACAATGCCAGCGTGGACAGCACACCCGAAATCATCGCCCGATTCACCAGCCGCCGCGTGCCCGTACGGGCTGCCCGCAACAATGCGACGCTCCCAATCATAGAAAGTTGGAATGCTGCCATTCGAATGATCGGACCGAACACAGCCTATTTCCGGATATTGCCGGCGGATGACCTCATAGTGCCCCATGGCATCGAGAAAATGGTTGATGCGGGCGAACAGAATCCCAAAGTCGATATTATCGGATGCCAGGAATGGAGGGGGGATGCTGTACTGGGAACCGAGCTGCCGCGCGATCATACAGTGTTTGATGGCCGATGCATTGCGCGCGGCTCGCTGTTGAATGCAATTCATGGCTTTCCTCATTTTCATTGTTTGTTCCGTATGCCCAAAGAGGGGCTTCCGCAAAGCTTCTATGATCTAAGGTATCACGATGAACCTTTGCTGGCGCTCGACATGGATGCTGCTATCCGGGCCCTATCAAAGGGACCCTACGCGTATATTCATGAGCCCTTGGTCACAACGCGCCTGCACAGTGACTCGATAACCTCAACGCTGTTTGCGCCCGAGCGCATGAAAATGTGGTCTGAGTTACAGTTGATTGACAAATGGCGGTCTGTTGTTTTCGACAGTCACGCGGATTACATGAAGTGCCGTCAGCGGCATCTTCGGTTCTACTATCGCTATCTCTTGCTTTGGCTGATCCGCAGCCAACGCGAACTATATCAAAAGCACTTGGACCTGCTCACTAAGGCGTCCGCTCAACCAACCCCGCGGGATTATGTGGCGGCGACCCTGCAATGGCCGATAGCCCGAACTGCGCGAACACTGAAGCGGGTTGCTATCCGATTCGGTATGCCAGCTTATCGCTTCGAGTACACGTAGGACGCAGCCGGTGCAAAACCAGTCTCGCTATAGGGATGACCTTACGCGATCTGCCGTTCCGACAGCCACGATGCATAGCCAGGCAGATGCACACAGCCAATCGGCGAGTAAGCGAATTTGCCTTTTTGGCTTGTTCGGCATGGAAAATTACGGAAATGACGGTTCGCTTGAGGCTATCCTGCTGTTTCTTCGTGATCGCTGGCCACGGGCGACGTTCTCTTGTGTTTGCATTGATCCAGCAGAGGTTGAGAGAGCGCACAACGTCGCATCTATGCGGATGTCGTGGCGTGGACCTTCCAATCGAACGCTGCAGCTGATTAACAAGCTCGCTCTGACGCTGCCGCAGAAATTAGGGAACTGGCTCGTCGCGATCCGGCATCTGAGAAACTTTGATGTTCTGATGGTGCCTGGCACGTCACCCCTTTGCGATTATCGGGCAGGTTCGTTCGGCGCGCCTTATGCAATATTTCGTTGGGCTTTGTCAGCTCGTCTCGCCCGGAAACCGCTGTTCTTTGTCAGCGTCGGGGCGGGGCCAATCGAAGGACGGCTGAGCCGCTGGATGCTGACCTATGTCGTCCGCTCGGCTGCATACCGGTCATTCCGCGATGAAAACTCCAAGGGATTCATCGCGAGCCTTGGTATCGATACACGTCGTGACGAAGTGTATCCCGATCTTGCCTTTAAGCTGCCTGTTCCGCTCCTGGCTCGGAGCAGCACCCTCACATCCCAACCCGTAACGATCGGCGTCGGTTTGATCGACTATAACGGTTGGCATGGCCACGCCCGTCCAGATGACAGTATTTACCAGACCTATTTGGCGAAAATGACGCATTTTGTCGCCACGCTGCTGGAGCGCGGGTACCGCATCCGATTGCTGGTTGGGGAAAGCGCGGATCAGCGAGCGATTGCCGGATTGCAGGCTGCATTGTGGCATCGCGGATCGCTCCCTGGCGCGGCCGCTCAGATCGTTGTCGAGCCGGTGGGGCGCCTGGACGATGTGATGCGTCAGCTCGCGGATACCAGTATCGTGATCGCTTCCCGCTTCCACAATATAATCTGCTCCCTCAAAGCTGGCCGACCAACCATTTCTGTTGGATACCAAGCAAAGAATGATGCGTTGATGGCAAAATTCGGCTTGGATAGATTTTGCCAGCACATCGAGCACTTCGACACCGAGCTTCTGCTACAGCAAGTGACCGAAATGCTGCGAAATCCGGTTGGGTATGAAGACATGATCAAATGCAAGCTGATGGAATTTGAAGAAGGCATTCGTGACCAGGAACGCGCGCTGGCGCAGGTACTATTTGCTGCGGCAGGAAGGGGGCGTGTTCCTGCGAGATCTGGACCTCTCTCTCACATCTTGCGGTGATGGCGACCTTGCGTGTCTGTTGCGATACGATCCCCGCACGATCGGGATTATGACGTAATCTTGAGGCAGACCTCGACCACTAGGAAATTCCCCCCGACGTATCCGAACGCAATTGCCAGCATCAAGGTATATATTCGTATTTGCCAAACTAGCATGTGGTGTAGCTCTATTAGATATTTCTCCCCGATTTGCCATCATTGGCCGGCCGTGCTATAATAAATTGGCATTTCGTGCGACTTTGTCGAAATGACAAAGTCAAGCCCGAATTGCTCTTTTAGAGGGCTTCTTAATCGCGCCAGTCAATTCCAGCGATTGCGTCCCTCTGATCCGTCAAAACTGTCCTGATTCTACAGCAACCCCGGCAGAGGGCGGTCAGCCTATGCCGATTTCCAGTGGAGCAAACCAATGGGTACGTCGACGAGTAATGCGAAATCCAATGCACCGGCATTGATCGTGTTTGGAACGCCGGTCGGGACAAAAGAGCCGCATGCTGCCTGGTTCCGCGCCGAATATGCCGAACGCGCCAAACTGGCAGCCCAGCGCGACGGCCTCACCAGTCTGTCGGTCAATTCGAGCGACACGCGTGCCGCCGCGCAAACCCTCAAGGAAGGGCAGCTCAAAGCCGGTGGCCAGCTGGCGATGCCGAGTATTTCGCAGGAGACAATGGCTCGCCTGCGAACCCTTGCCACGAACGTGCCAGTCACCCCCGGTAACCCATTCAGCAAGACAGCGCCCGGTGTGCAGGCACCTGTGTCGGTGTGGGATAAGCTGAAGCCCGCCGATCTGGTGCTGGCCGCATTCCTGGACAAGGCTGGCGAACCGGATGGCTGGTACGAAGCCACCATCATGAAGATAGAGAACGGTACCTTCACGGTCCGCTGGTACTACGAGCCGAAGTCTGGCTTCGTGCGACTTCAGCGCCAGCACATCGCGATCATGTTCCCTGGCTGATTGACCAAATTGGTGGCGCTGAGGGTGGTGTGTCAGCCGCCCTCAGCCCTTCAGCCCCGCCATACGCCTGGCCAGTATCCGCCACTGGCCGTCACACAGGACAATATCAAATGGACACCACAACAGAGCGCATTCGCGCACTGAATGACCAGCTGCGTACCGTCGGCCGCGGCGGGAACATTGTTGTCACGCGCGGCATCGCCGCACTGGATCTTTCAACCAAGGCCGCAGTGTTCGCCGCAGTTCAGGCATTCGACCAGTTTAGCGCCGACAATGACCCGTACGGTGAACACGACTTCGGGTTGCTCGAGGTTTGTGGCGAGCGGATCATGTTCAAAGTCGATTACTACAACACGACCATGTCGGGCCTGTCGCCTGACCCCGCCGATCCGAACGTCACACGGCGCGTCCTCACCATCCTACTCGCCAGCGAGTACTGACGTCGCAGGGACACCCTGCATGGCGAAGACCACCCTTCTCACCCCCATTGGGAGTTACCCTGATATGCCTGGTCGACAAGCTGGTGTCATCACACCGATGGTCCTGCGCCGCATGCTTGGTTACACGAGGCACTCATTGAGCCCGGAGCGCGACCGTGTCGTTGTCCTTCTCTCTGTGCGAGCCGGCCTGCGCGCGGCCGAGATCGCCAAACTCGATTGGTCAATGGTGCTTGACGCACGCGGCCTGGTTGGCGACACGATCTGCGTCCGGGACGCAATTGCCAAAAAGCGATCGGGGCGCCGCATTCCAATGCACAAGGACCTCCGGCGCGCACTGACGATCCTCAAGCAAGAATCGGGCGGCTTTGGTCCGGTGATCCAGTCTGCACGTGGCGGTGCGATGCGGCCAAACAGTATCGTCAATTGGTTCGTCCAACTTTTTGCCGAACTCGGTGTCGTGGGCTGTTCGTCGCACTCAGGACGACGGACGTTCATTACCTCGGCCGCGCGCAAAGCGCACCGCGCCGGCTGCAGCCTTCGCGACGTACAGCTGCTTGCTGGACACCAATCAATCGAGACGACGCAGGGATATATCGACGGCGATACACTGAGTCAGCGAAAGCTGATTGCTCTCCTATAGAAGCTCCAGTCGTACCCAAAGCCGCTCCCCCGCAAACTCCGCCAATCAGCTGATATCAGTGACGGCTTTGAAAATCCATGGCGGAGCATGCCAACACTTGATCGGATTGATTTGTAATTTCACTCTGGATCGGCACTCAGGATGTACACCCGGAACCGGTCGCCATAGACAACAACCCTGTAGACGACATCGACTGCGATCTTATCAGACGCATGATTCGCGTCGCGCAGATTTGTGGAGGTTGATACGCTGGCCATACATTCAACTGAGCTATCGTCAATTTTTCTTCCGCTAATCGTATCTTTTTCAACCTCAACCTGGGTGTACCGATAGGTAAGGGGTACCGAAAAGCCATGAATAGATTGAGGAGTGGCCTCAAGTGCCCGGACCATAGTTTCGACAACTGTTCCGTCTTCGCAAATATCAGATGGTGTTTGGGCTGAAGACGCGTTGCTGAACGAACAAAACGCTCCAACGACACAACACGCCAGTTGGTAGCTTGCTCCCCGATACCTCATCATATGTGTTCCCTCCTAGGACTCCTGGCACTGAATGGTTCGTAGCGTGATCTTTCCTAGGACGATGGTGTCGCGGTGGCATAACGCCCATCCCCTCCAGGTCACACAGACCGAAGCCGTCTGAAGACGAACCAATCTTTGGAACTATCGCCTGATCGCCCACGTCCGGCGCCTCACGTCTTGCTTTGTGCAGTATATCGAGGTGCATAATACTGAGCAAGTTGGTTCCGTCCGCGGATGGACTTGCGGGACACGTTCGCGACCAACCTTCGCCGGTTACGGCATGAGCGAGGGATTTCACAGGATGATCTTGCCTATGAGGCGGAGATCAGCCGCAGCTATCTGAGTCAGATTGAGAAGGGTAAGTTCAACGTCAGTTTGAAGATCATCGGCAAGCTTGCGGATGTGTTTGGTGTCGAGCCTGCTGAATTCTTTAGACGCGCGGGAAGGAAACGTTAGAGCGATATCGCCCTGACTGGAATCTGTGGGTGGGGGGATTCCGGCACGGTCACAAGATGTCATTCATCGCTGACCGGATTGGCCGGAGGCAGCGATGAACTGGCGGCAGGGGTGTGCCTATGATCAGGACCTGCGGGATAAGGTGTTTGTGGCGATCGACAAAGGTATGGAGCCCAAGGCCGTGGCGGAAGCGTTCACGGTGAGCGTGTCGTGGATCTACAAGCTGCTCGGTCGGCGGCGGGTGACGGGCGAAACAACGGCACGGCCACAGCGTTGCCACGTGCCAGGGAAGCTTGATGCCTATCACGCCGAACTTCGGGCTTAGGTGGCGGCAATACCGGACATCACGATCGGCGAATTGCGTGTCTGGATGCGGCAAACTCATAGCGTTTCGGTCAGTCATGCCGTGATGTGGGAGAAGCTGAAGGAATGGCAGTTGACGCTCAAAAAAAGACCCGCCACGCAGCGGAGCAGACGCTTCCGGATGTCGTCGCCGCACGCCGAGAGCGGCGTGCTCTACAGCCCTTCCTGATCCCCGGAAAAGCTGGTCTTCCTGGATGAGACCTGGGCCACCACGAACATGTGCCGGGTCTATGGCTGGGCGAGGCGGTCGAGGCACGTGGGGCAACGCTGCTCTACCTGCCACCCTATTCCCCCGATCTGAACCCCATCGAGCAAGCATTCGCCAAGTTCAAACAGTTGGTGCGATCCGCCCGCCGCTACGCGCACCCGCGAGGCTCTCTGGGATGCAATCGGACACATCACCAGACTCTTCACCCCAGACGAATGCGCCAACTACCTCGCACACTCTGGCTATCGATAGTCAGGGCGATATCGCTCTAGTGAGGTAAATGCGGTCGCTGCCGGGTACTCTGGATCCACTGCCGGTCCTGCATTCGAACCGGCACCAGTGCGGCACTCCCCAATTCGCAATAGCCCCCGGCGTCATGGCTGGGACCGCGAGCAGTTAGGAGGCGGATGACTTCTAGTACGGCGCGTCAGTGTATTTGTCACTATGTGCACTGAGTTGCATCGCCTACTGGAAACCGCGTTGGCTTTCGCACCGATGACCGGTGCGAGCCCGAGGCAGGTTTGGTTGGGGACGAGGATCTCGCCGATGCGATCCTGGACCGCGTCGTCCACAAAGCTCACCGGATCCAATCGCGCGGCGAATCACTCTGCAGAAAGAAGGCTCAGGAGAACGCCATGGCTTGACCCGGCCATCATCCAGATGGAGAGATCAGCAAGCCAACGGGCACTGCCACTCCCGGCCGACATCGATCGGAACGGCGGGCCGACTTCAATAGGAATGGGTGGCCGACATCAGGCGGGAATCACCGGCCGAGGCCCGCAAGCCAGCTCGTCCCAAGCCGAAGCGATATGAACGTCCTGTTCCGGGAGATCGAGTCCAAATGGATACATGCAATATCCGAGCTGGTGTTTACCAATTCGCGGCGATCGATGACCAGCCGGTACCTTGTAGCGCGTCTGTCACGAAGCCGATCCACTGCCGCCATGCCTTTCTGGACCAGGTATTCGAGGAGATGCCGTTCTCAGTCCAGCGGATTCAGACGGATCGAGGCACGGAATTCTTTGCCTACGAGGTTCAGCCCCGACCGGTGTGCAGAAGTCTTGACTTGATCTGACGGACGTTGGAAGCGGTGGGACTGGGACGGGTCCCGCCGCCGCCGCCACCTTTGTCGCATCGTTGGTGGTAGATACTCTCCCACGCATCGCTTCCCGCCACGGCACCGATGACTATCGCTGCTTGGCTCCCGGCACATCGCCCTGGCGGCGACCTCGCGATTGCTGAAAGCAGGAATGCGACGCGTTCTACCATCACGCGCGCCACGTTATCGCGCCTCGGTCATCCTCTCTCCTCAAAAAGTCCGAACGCAAAGGCCCGCGCATATAGCGGACAGGAAGCGTAGCCCAACAATAAGGGTCGACCGTGCACGTGCTTTATGCCGACAGACTAATCGGACTGTCCATGACCAGAGCATTTGTACAGGGCAATCGCCCTGCCGTAGCGACACAGCGCAGGTGTGTTCCGTGGCCGCACCAACCACTTTCATGGTTTCTCTTTCTTACATGAACCTCACTTGTCAGGGTGACTCGATCATCCCACCTACCCGGCACTGTAAACCGCACCGGGGTCAGGTTATGCCGAATTACCGTTGCTACTTCATGGGTGAGACCAATCGTCCTCTTTTTACGGCAGAAATCGAGGCTGAGAACTTAGCGGCAGTTAAACACCGCGCATTTGACATGTTGTGCACCGAAGGTGCGGCGCGTTCGTTTCTAGTACATGGTCTGGAAATCTGGGAAGGGAACCAACGACTGCATCCCCGACCTCGGGATCACGCATCTTAGCGCGGTGCCGACTGTGTTGGGCCCCTCAGGGTCATCATCCTGGCGGGCGTCCATGCCCCACCGTGACGGCGCTCGGCCCCAACGGCGAGCTCAGCATGTGACACGCCTGGTCCTTCTCCTAGCCGGTCTGATTGTGACCGGGTTACTGATCGATTGCGCCGCCTCGCCGCAATCGCTGGGCATAACGGGGCCCGGCAACCAGCAGAAGTCGGCTGGAGGCCGGCAGGGCACCAAGTTCCAGCACGATCAGCCATACTTGTGAGAACTTGCTATGCCCGGCCTACCGCTTTGATGGCAGAACGGTCATGTGGAACGGCTGATTGCATCGATCCGACGCGAATGCCTCGATCATGTGGTGTTGCTCGAGGAAAGGCACCTTCACGAGCTGTTGGCAAATTACCGCACTTACTAACAATGAAGTGCGCACGCATGTTGCGCTCGGCAAGGACGCACCACTGCGCCGGCCCGTGCCAAGTCGGTCGTATCGCGTGAGTCTCTTGGCTCGGAGCCCTTCATCATTAGTATGTTCGGATGGCATGACCGGCGCCCACACCATTCATGGCCTTATGCCAGGTCGGGTGAGATTTTTGGTAGATGCTATGGGGCAGGCGACGAGGAGATGGCACCATCGTCGCTGTGACATCAACGATGGGAGTGCCCCAATGCCTCACCTCAGCAGGTCCCTCGTCGCCTTCGTCGCATGCTCGCCGTTCATGCCTGATCATCAGCGCACAAACCGCAGCCATGCCAAGGTGGGGGAAACGCGCCGCTTCCAGTTGTACCAAATGGTCATGCCAGAGACTTCAGGTGATGGAGCTTGCCTGGCTCATGTGTGCCTCCAACCTTGCTGACAGCCACCTTCCTGCTGGCCCAGGCGGCGCATCCAGTCGGTGAACCAGACTTATCGAGAAATGGTGCTGAGCCCCCTCCGCTAACGCGAGGCGCACCAGCCGCCCTGCTGCCAGGTCGTCGGCCACCATCTCCTCTGGCATATTTCCCCATCCCAGCCCGGCCAACAGCAGCGCCCGTTTCGCACCGAGATCTCCCAGCCGCCAAGTCCGAAGGCATCGTCTTTTATATCGTGCGACGCTTCAGCATGCCATCCGGGGCATCGAAATGGGGTTCTCGACATTGCCACGCTCCGTCGTATCGAGTGGCTCGCCGGTATCAACCATCGGAACCATAAACGATCGGCCACTCTATTGTTCGAACTTAGCAACGCCCATCTGCCTAAGAAGGGTTAGGTTGTCCTCGATATGCCAGTTGTCGGTGACGCGACCATCGACGATCTTGAGCAGGTCGGTCGCGATGAAATCGATCGCCTGGCCTTGGCCTTTGGTCTTGTCAAAGGTTCCCGTGAAATGGCCTTTGAATTCCATCTGGACCGTCACGTAATCGTCGGCGACAAGCATCTTGCGGACCTCGACGGTAAGATCCGGCACTGCCGCGCGAAAATGTCCTGACGCGAAGGCCGGCCCCTGTGGACCCTGCGGACGGCCAGGCGGGAGCGTGTGGTCGATGAAGTTCCGTGAAATAGCCGCATTCAGCAGGCTTTCGTCGCCGGTGTTCCAGAACTGGTAGAAGGCCTTCGCCGCCTTGACTTCGGCATCCCGCTGCACGGCCGGGATCGTCTTCGCGACGATGAGATCGTCGATCTTCACCTCGGCGGCGAAAGCCGGCATTGAAACCAATGTCACGGCTGTAGCGGCGGCGGCCATCCGCTTACGCATGATGCACGCTCCCTTCTGGCACTGAGCATCGCGAAAGACGCTTGCTAAGTCCGAGCGCCAATGACGCGTCTCCTCTTGTCGCGCCTCAAACGGCCGAGCCTGGCAAACCGCTGACCGTCGGCGCGCCCCGGTCATAGAACGGCGTGATTGCGCGGTGCTCAACGGCCCATTTAGCGATCTCATCCTTGCGGGCGAACCAGACGCCGGGCTTGGACTTCGCATAGGCCAGGAACCGGTCGAGCACCCGCACCCGATTGGCATGACCCGAGATGCGGTCGTGCAGCGACACGACCATCATCCGGCGCTTGTGCGCACCTTCCTCATAGAGCTGGTCGAACTCGTCCTTCAGCGCCTGCTCGTAGGCGGCCGGATTGTAGTTCTCGAAGGGGAAGGAGACGATATCGTTCAAGTTGAAGGTGTATGGGACGGTAACAAAGTCACCACCCTTCAGCTTGACGATGAACGGCTCGTCCATGCTTGGCTCATCAATGTGGTACTTGAAGCCGAGCGACTGCAGGATGTCGAGCGTGCGCGGCGAGTTGCGCATCCAATAGGCGTTCCAGCCGATCGGCTGCTGGCCAGTCACCTTGCTGATTGTCTCGATGCAGTCGACGATGAAACGCCGCTCTGCGTCGGGATCGAGGAAATAGCTGTTCTGCCAGGTGCGGCCATGTGCGGCAGCCTCATGGCCGCGCCTGACGATCTCCTTCGCGAGGTCTGGTGCCTTCTCGACCGCCTGACCGATCATGAAGGACGAAAGTTTGACCTGGTGCTTGTCCATCAGGTCGAGGATGCGGGGGACGCCCTCATAGACGCCGTACTGGAAGAATGCGTTGGTCGGCAGGTCGGGCAGGTCCTTCTCGATCGGGTCGGGAATGACGCCGCCGGCCCCCGAGATCGGCTGCCCGCCAGCCTCGAACATGAGCGAGAAGCTGACAACGAGGCGGGCATTGTCAGGCCAGAAGGGTTCCGTGCCAGCCATTGATGTTCTCCTGTGTTCGAGGTGGGAAAGAGCGGACTTTGTTGTCGGTATTTGGGCCTTCTCGTCTGGACGACTATGCGGCCCATCTTAGAGACAGCCTCCACCGCTTGGAAACAATGGAACCGGAATGCTGAACGACATCGCCGAACTGCGCACGTTCGTCTGCGTCGCTGCCGCCGGAAGCCTGTCAGCGGCAGCGCGCGAAATGGGCTTGGCGTTGAGCGTCGCGAGCAAACGCCTGGCGACCCTGGAGCGCCGGACGGACACTGTCCTGACATTGCGCACAACGCGTCGCTTTTCGCTCACCGCGGAAGGCCAACAGTTTCTCGATCGGGCGCAGCGCATCCTCGCGGAAGTCGATGAGACCGAGGCAGCTTTAGCGGACGGCCGCGTCGAACCGAGCGGGGTCCTTCGGGTGAGCGCTTCGACGGCACTTGGCCGCGCGCACGTCAGTCCTGTTTGCCGCGACCTTATCCAGGCCTATCCGAAAATATCGGCAGATCTCGTTCTGACGGATCGGGTGGTCGATCCTGTCGATGAGCGAATGGATGTGGTGATACGGATCGGTGCGCCGCGTGACTCCGATCTGACGATGCGAAAACTCATCGACAATCGGCGGATCATCGTCGCTGCTCCAGAGTACCTCAGGCGGCGAGGAACGCCCACGAAGCCAGACGAACTAGCACGACACGACTACCTTCTTTTCAGCCGCGGCGCTCACACGCAGTGGCGGCTGGTCCATGCTGACGGGCAGGTTGCCGATGTCGGAATAACCTCTCGATTGCGTTGTGACAACGGCGAGATCGCCCAGAACTGGGCTCTGGCCGGATGCGGCCTGATCCTGAAATCCTGGATTTACGTTGCTTCCGACCTCGCTGCTGGACGCCTCGTTGAGGTGTTGCCTGAGTGGCAGACCCCACCTGCTCCCGTCTGCGCGTTATACCGATACCAACGCCAAGTACCCACGCGCGCGCGCTTGTCCGTCGACGCAATGGCAGCGCACCTCGCCGGTTTTGTGCGTGCATATGGCACATCCGCACAGCAACGAGGTTCGTCTGCGATTGCTCAGGTGGCTATGTAGGCACACTGGTCGACCTCCCCATACCGAAACCGACAGCACGTTATTTCAGATTGCGGCGCTGAGCCGACGGTGCGTTCGCACTTGGTCGAGCCATACTTTGCAAACCGACGTAGCCTGAGCTCCTGCAGCCGAAGACGGTAAGCGCATGTCTCCGAGCAGCGCCTTCGAGCGTCTGGGTAGGGCCGGAGAACGAACCCGCTTCGCGGGAGGGGAGCTGGGTGTTGATGAACGAGTAGAGGCCTGATGATGCGCCTCGATTGAGCGGTGAGCGGTGCGCGGTGCGGACGGAGCGTTTCGGCTTCCTTCAACCAAGAGGAGCCGACCGATGGACGAGGCCATTCGCACTGCTGCAATCAGCCCACTGCGCCAGCGACGCCGACCATGAACAGCATCGTGTCGGCGTTGCGGTTCTTCTTCACCCACACCGTCGACCGGCCCGATCTGACGCGCAGGCTGATCCGCGTGACGCATCCGCGCAACCTGCCCGTGGTGCTGAGCCGGGACGAGGTCGCACGACTGCTCAATGCGACCACCTGCCTTAAGCATCAGGCGGCTCTCTCGGTCGCCTATGGCGCTGGACTGCATGTGGCCGAGGTCGCGACGCTCAAGGTCGCGGATATCGACAGCGAGCGCATGCTGATCCGGGTCGAGCGTGGCAAGGGTGGCCGGTATCGCAATGCCATTCTCCATGCCATTCTCCCGGCGGATCTGCTCACCCTGCTGCGGGAGTGGTGGAAGGCCGGGCGCCAACAGGGCGTGATGCATCGTGATGGTTGGCTGTTTCCGGGAC
>Ga0206804_10091_pt1 | contig 26805 bp, 17 predicted proteins | sample Alteio_BWOrgCont_62_FD_152888 | JGI IMG/M metagenome (GOLD analysis project Ga0206804, IMG submission 152888) | Enriched cells from forest soil in Barre Woods Harvard Forest LTER site, Petersham, Massachusetts, United States -... | ecosystem: Environmental > Terrestrial > Soil > Temperate forest >... | reverse complement strand
CGCGAAGATCAATAAGTTCAGTCTGACGCCGGAGCAGGTGTTCACCATGGCAGACGAAGAGAGCCCGGCGTATCTGCCTGGAGCGTTTGAGCTGGCGCTCGGATCACTGTTTGCGGTGCCGCGGATCACGGAGTCATTCCGGACGGGCGCAGGCATGGGATGGGGTGAACACGATCAGGGTGTGATTCATGGCTGCGAGAAGTTTTTCAAGTCGGGCTATGTGGCGAACCTGCTGAGTGCGTGGATTCCGTCACTGGAGGGCGTGAAGGAGAACCTGGAGAAGGGTGCGAAGGTGGCGGATGTTGGCTGCGGGAAGGGTGCGTCGACGCTGCTGATGGCGAAGGCGTTTCCGAAGTCGCAGTTCTTTGGGTTCGATTACCACGACGGGTCGATTGAAGGCGCGAGAGCGAGCGCGCAGAAGCAGGGCGCGAGCCGGAATGTAACGTTCAGCACGGCTTCAGCGAAGGGATTCCCGGGAACGAACTACGATCTCGTGACGGTCTTCGACTGCCTGCACGATATGGGCGATCCGGTGGGCGCAGCGAAGCATGTTCGTCAGTCGCTCGCGCCGGATGGGACGTGGATGATTGTGGAGCCGTTTGCGAATGATGAGATGAAGGACAACATGAATCCCGTGGGGCGGATGTTCTACTCGTTCTCGACGCTGCTGTGCACGCCGTGCTCGCGGTCGCAGGAGGTCGGGCTTTGCCTGGGAGCGCAGGCCGGCGAGAAGAGGATTCACGATGTAGTGACGGAGGCAGGATTCACGCGCTTCCGCAGAGCGACGCAGACACCTTTCAACATTGTGTATGAGGCGAGGCCTTAGCGGACGACGGCGTCGAAGGGAAGGAAGAGGGTGAACATTGTGCCGTGGTGCGCGGGCGACTGACTGCTGCGCACGTTGAGCTTGCCGCGATGGCGTTCGATGATGCCCTTTGAGACCCAAGAGGCCGAGGCCGGTGCCAGTGAGCCCCTTGGTGGTGAAGAAGGGGCGGAAGAGGCGCTGTTGGGTTTCCGGCGTCATGCCGAAGCCAGTGTCCGCGATGGTGACGGCGATGCCGGGTTCGCCGTTGCGCCAGTTGATGGCCTCGCGGCCGCGAAGGTAGAGCGTGCCGCCGGCGGGCATGGCGTCGAGTGCGTTGCTGATGAGGTTCGCGAGGACCTGGCGGATCTCACCTTCGAAGCAACGCACGCGTCTCTTTGCGCTGCAAAAGCGATCGATGTGGATGTTCGCATTGGCGATGCGGCCCTGGTAGACGGAGAGCACGCTGCCGACGAGCTCCGTGAGGTTGATTTCCTGCGGGCTGGAAGACTGTTTGTGGAAGCGGAGGGTCTGCGAGGTGATGGCCGACACGCGGCGGAGTTCTATCTCTGCGGTCAGGATGTACTGGCGCATCTGCTCCATCGTTTCGCTATGTTCGGCGAGGTAGAGCAGGTTGGTGACGGACTCGAGCGGGTTGTTGATCTCGTGCGCTATGGAACTTGCGAGGCGGCCGACGACGGCGAGCTTGTCGTTCTGCTGGAGTGCGAGTTCGGCCTTCTTCTGCGCAGTGATCTCGAGTGAGGCGGCGGTGATGGCCTGGATGTTGCCATCGGGGCCGTAGACGGGGAAGTAGCTGACCGTCCAATAGCGGTGCTCGTCGGGCGTGTCGTTGATGAGCTTGCCCTCGAGGGGAAAGTTAATGACGGGCTCGCCGAGTGCGACCTGATCGAAGAGTTCTTTGAGACCCGGGATGGGTGCCATTTCAGTGAGCGTGCGACCGACGATCTGCTCAGGCTTGAGACCGAAGAAGGCGGCTTGACGATCGTTTAGGCGAAGGTAGTGGTAGTCGTCCAGATCAAAGAGCGCGAGACCGATGGGCGCGGTGCGGTAGATGGTCTCGATTTCGGCGTGCTGGCGTTCGGCTTCGTCGGTCTTGGCGATGAGAGCCTCGCGGTCGAGTTTCTCCTGGGTGAAGTCGCGGAAGAAGATGATGATGCCATCTTCGGCAGGGTAGCTTTGCACACGGAGCCAGATATTGAGCGGCTCGGGATAGAAGGCTTCGAACTCGCCCGGCAGTCCGTTGTTCATGGTGCGGCGGTAAACCTCGACGTAGGGCGAGCCCTCGTAGACCGCGTGCGGGAAGACCTCGTAAAGGTTGCGGCCAACAAGGTCCTGACCCATCGAGATGACTTCATTGGCGCGGCGGTTGAGGTAGGAGAAGTTGTAGTCGCGGTCGAGAAAAACGACAGCGTCGGTGGTTGCATCGAAGAACTGCTCCATCTGCCTGCGAAGAGATTCGGTCTGGAGATCGGAGCGCGTGACTAGTTCGGGCACAGGTTTCCTTGGGATACCGGGCGAGGTGGTACTAAAGTCGCGGGAAAAGCCGGGGTGATTCTATATCTTTGCGACGCGAAGGGCCGGGTAAGAGGTTGCATCGTAAACCGATTGAGGGGTGAGCTGAAGTCGGAGAAAGATGAAGGCCGGATAACGATTTGCCCCACTCGTGCCGACGGTGAGCTGTCGTCTTGAATGGGGCAAAGAGATGTTGTCGCTTCGAATTGTTAGACGTTGGCACCGTGGCACTTCTTGTACTTCTTGCCAGAGCCGCAGTAGCAGGGATCGTTACGTCCGATGTTGGCGCCGGCGCGCTTCGGTGCGGAGCCGTTGCCGTTCGCGGTTGAGCCGCCGGCCTGGCGGGCGATCTCTAGCTCGCGCTCTTTCTTGCGGGCGAACTCGCGCTCGAGGGCGTCGATCGTGGTCTGCGGTGCGCGCGTGGGGACAACCGGTGCGGACTGCTGCGCGGGCTGCTCATTTGGCTGCCAGTGAGTCGGCGCAGCGGTGGGCATCTGCGCCGGTGGCGGCAATTGCGGGGGAGCGGCGGAGTGGCGTGCCTGCAGGGCGGCGAGCTGCTCGGGGGTTTCGATGGCCGTGCCGTCGGGAGCGAGGATTTGCATGCGGAAGAGATGGCGGCAGGTGTCCTCCTGGAAGCGCATCATCATGGCCTCGAACATCTCGAAGGACTCCTTCTTGTAGGCGACCAGCGGGTCCTGCTGCGCGTAGCCGCGCATGCCGATGCCTTCCTTGAGGTGGTCCATGTTGAGGAGGTGATCTTTCCAGAGGCCGTCGAGCACGGAGAGCATAACAACGCGCTCGTGGTAGCGCATGTTGGGCGCACCGAGGATCTGCTCCTTGACGTTGTAACGTTCCTGCAACTTGTTGAAGAGGGCTTCGCCGAGGTCATGGCGGGAGAGCTCGTCGGCTTTGATTTCGTTTTCGAGGTGTGCACCAAAGATGTCGAAGACACCATTGAAGAGGCCTTCGAGGTTCCACTGTTCGACGTGTGCCTTCTCGGGGATGTTTTCATCGAGGAGGCCCGAGAGGATGGTGGAGACGTAGTCGTCGGTGATGAGTTCCTTCTGGTCGACACCTTCCATGAGTTGGCGGCGGAGGCCGTAGACGGCCTCGCGCTGCTTGTTCATGACGTCGTCGTACTCGAGGACGTGCTTGCGGGACTCGAAGTTTTGGGCTTCGACGGCCTTCTGTGCGCCCTCGATGCGCTTGGAGATCATGCGCGATTCGATGGGGACGCCCTCTTCCATACCGAGACGCTGGAGGAGCGTGCCGACCCATTCCCGCGCGAAGATGCGCATGAGGTCGTCTTCGAGGGAGAGGAAGAAGCGCGAGGCGCCGGGGTCGCCCTGACGGCCGGCACGGCCGCGGAGCTGGTTGTCGACGCGGCGTGACTCGTGGCGCTCCGTGCCGAGGATGAAGAGGCCGCCGGCTTCGATGACCTTCTCGTGCTCTAGCTTGGTTGCAGACTCGTGCGCGGCGATGATCTGGTCCCACTGCTCCTGCGAGGTCTCGAACTCCTGGCCCTGATAGTAGAAGCGTGTGAAGCCGGCGGCAGCGACGGGATGGATGGCGCCTTCAGCGGGTGAGAGCCCGCGTGCGAGGTTACGCTTGACGAGGTCCTGGCGCGCGATGAACTCCGAGTTGCCGCCGAGGAGGATGTCCGTACCGCGGCCGGCCATGTTGGTGGCGATGGTGACCATGCCGAGACGGCCGGCCTGTGCGACGATCTCGGCTTCCTTTTCGTGGAACTTCGCATTGAGGACGACGTGACGCACGCTTTTGCGCTTGAGGATCTCGGAGAGGAGTTCGGACTTTTCGATCGAGGTGGTGCCGACGAGCACGGGCTGCTTGGCGGCGTGGAGGCGCTCGATCTCGTCAGCGACGGCGAAGTATTTTTCTTTCGCGGTGCGGTAGACGACGTCCTGGTTCTCGATGCGCTGCATCGTGCGGTTGGTGGGGATGACGACGATTTCGAGCTTGTAAATGTTCTCGAATTCAGCGGCCTCGGTTTCGGCGGTGCCGGTCATGCCGGAGAGCTTTTTATAGAGGCGGAAGTAGTTCTGGAAGGTGATTGTGGCGAGCGTCTGATCTTCCTTGCGGATCTGCACGCCTTCCTTGGCTTCGATGGCCTGGTGGAGTCCATCGGACCAGCGGCGGCCGGGCATGAGGCGGCCAGTGAACTCATCGACGATGATAATTTCGCCGTCCTTAACCACGTACTCGACGTCGCGCTTGTAGAGGTTATGGGCCTTGGTCGCGACCTCGATGTGGTGCTTCATGTCCCAGTTCTCGGGGTCGGCGATGTTGCCGATGCCGAGAAGCTTTTCGATCTTCTCCCAGCCTTCATCGGTGATGGTGATGGCGCGGGCTTTTTCGTCGACGACGTAGTCGCCGGTCCAGGTCTTGGACTGGGTCTCGAAGTTCTCGATCATCTCGCCCTCTTCGATCTGCGGGATGATCGTGTTGGCGATGGCGTACTTGTCGGTGGTCTTGTCGGTGGGACCGGAGATGATGAGCGGGGTGCGCGCTTCATCGATGAGGATGGAGTCGACCTCGTCGACGATGCAGTAGAAGTGGCCGCGCTGCACGGTGTCCTTGAGGTCGAACTTCATGTTGTCGCGCAGGTAGTCGAAGCCGAACTCGTTGTTGGTGCCGTAGGTGATGTCGGAGCCGTAGGCTTCGCGACGCTGCTCGTCGGAGAGATCGTGCACGATGACACCGACGGAGAGGCCGAGGAAGCCATAAATCTTGCCCATCCACTCGGCGTCGCGCTTGGCGAGGTAGTCGTTGACGGTGACGACGTGGACGCCGTGGCCGGCGAGCGCGTTGAGGTAGCAAGGAAGTGTAGCGACGAGCGTTTTGCCTTCGCCGGTCTTCATCTCGGAGATTTTGCCGGAGTGAAGAACCATGCCGCCGATCATCTGGACGTCGAAGTGACGCATGCCGACGGTACGGATGCCGGCTTCGCGGACGACGGCGAAGGCTTCGGGAAGGATTTCATCGAGCGCGCGCTTTTCAGTGGCGGCGATTTCTTCCGGGTCGGAGAGGCCTTCGATGGCGGCAGCGATGCGGGCGCGGAATTCGACAGTCTTGGCGGCGAGCTCGGCGTCGGAGAGCTGCTTGAGAGCGGGCTCGTGCGCGTTGATCTCGGCGAGCCTGGGGAGCATGCGCTTGACGGCACGTTCGTTGGAGGTGCCGAAGACTTTGGCGAGTAGGGCGTTGAACACGGATGTCTCGTTTCTTATGTGGCGCGCCGGACGGATGCCGGGCGCAGAGGGCGCAACCCTTAGTTTACGCGGTGTAGAACAGGCCGGAGTGAACTGCAGCCCGCAGACAGAGCGCTAAAGAGTCGTGCGCGCGAAGCTGGTGGCCGCGAAGACCGCGGCGGATTGCGCCGCGGGCGGGCGCATCGTCCACGTGGAGTGGAAGGCGGCGCGGGAAGGCGCTGGGATCAGAAGGGTTTCTGGGTCAGCGGCGACGCTGGAGGCAGTGATTTGCGCCATGTGCTCGCTGCGTGCGTCAACCGCGTGGCGATAGAGCAGCGCGCTGATGTGATCGCCGTAGAAACCGTGCCGTGCGCGCGACGCAGACGCCTGCGATGCTCCAAGAGTGGAGACCAGCAGGAACAGGCAGGCGAGATGGCGCGTGCGCAGACTCACAGATATTTATAAGTTTAGACGATTTTGCAACTGATTCTTAGATGATTTTGCTACTGGGTTTTAGATGATTGAGCGCCCGAATTGCTGCTGTTTCGCGAGAGAGGCTTGAGGTAGCTCGAAAGCGAGTCGTTAGAGCTGCGTATGACGGCGGCGACGGTCTCCGCTACGAGGTTGGCGCCTTCGGGGCTGGTGTGGGTGTGGTCGATTGGAAAGAGCGGCGCGGTCTTGTCGGGGCCGAGGGCTTCGAGGCGATTGGCTTCCGTGGCGCCGAGCTCGAGGACGGGAATTTGTTCCTGCGCAGCGACTTGGCGGATCCAGTCGTTATAGCCCATGTCGTGCTCGATGTGGGCGCCGGCCGGACAGACGGACTGGGTGGCGGCTCCGCACGGTGAACTGTCCGGAGCAGTCCAGATGTTGCGGATGGTTGGCGTGAGGAGGATGGGGTGTACTCCTTTCGCTTTGGCGTCGTCGATCATCTTCCGGAGATACCAGCCAAAGGTGTGAATGGTCTCGACGCGACCGGCATAGGGGCCGGTGGTCTGGGCGACGTCCTGCGTTTCGTCGCCGGTGCCTTTGAGGTCGCCGCGGGGCTTGGCGCCGCCGAGGTCGCCGCCGTCGTTGTGGCCCATCTGGAGGAGGAGGTAGTCGCCGGACTTCATCTCCGCGAGCGCGGTTGCCCAGTGACCTTCGTCGATGTAGGAGCGTGCGGAACGGCCGGCGATGGCGCGGTTCGCGACGTTGATGCGTGAGGTGTCGAAGAACTGCGCGAAGTGGTCGCCCCAGCCGAGGTCAGCGCTGTTGCGCGCTGTGGAGTCGCCGACGATGAAGACGGTGGGAAGGGCGGGGTTCAGCGGGGCGTTGTGCGGGATGTTCGTCTGTGACGGCGTTGGTGGAGGAGCTTGCTGTGCCAGGACGGGATGGCAGAGCGCGATGGAGACCGTCAGTGCGAGGGTGGAGAGCCGCAGCATGAAGGTAACGGTAGCATCTGTGCGGCGTGGCAGGTGTCAACGAACAAAGATGTAGTCGATGGTGCAATTGCAGCGTAAGCTTGGCGCACACAAAGCAGAGCAGGCATTTAGGGGAATGGCGAATGGCGATGGACGCTGTTGCGGGCCGAGCTCCGTTGGAGAGCGCGCTGCGCAAGGCGCGGTGGCGCATTCTGCCGCTGCTGTCGCTGGGCTACCTTGCCGCGTATACCGACCGAGTGAACATCAGTTTCGCCGCGGAATCGATGAACCGCGACCTGCACTTCTCTCCGTCTGTATATGGCCTTGGTGCGGGACTTTTCTTCATCAGCTATGCGTTGTGTGAGGTGCCATCGAACTGGCTGCTGCTTAGATTTGGAGCGCGGAGGTGGCTGGCGCGGATCATGTTGACGTGGGGCTTGCTCGCGATGGCGATGGTGTTTGTACATTCGCGCACGAGTTTCTATGGCATGAGGTTGTTGCTGGGGGTTGCGGAGGCCGGATACTTCCCGGGTGCCGTGTACTTTCTGTCGCTATGGTTTCCGGCAAAGGAACGGGCGCGGGCGATCAGCTTCTTTTATGTGTCATTGCCGTTAGCAAGCGTGGTGATGGGCAGTGTCGCCGGAGCGTTGCTACGGCTAGATGGAGTGCTCGGTCTACGCGGCTGGCAATGGTTGTTTCTGGTAGAAGGATTGCCCGCCGTGCTACTGAGCCTGGGGATTTGGTTCATGCTGTCCGAACGACCCAGAGCGGCGAAGTGGCTGCGTGAGGACGAACGTGAGGCGCTGCAGGGTGAGCTGGCGGACGCGCATGCGCCAGAGGAGCATTCTCACAGACGCAGCGCGCTGCTTGTCGTGCTGAGGGATGTGCGCGTGTGGTTGCTGGGACTCAGCGCGCTGTGCCTGCTGGGCTCGAATTACGCGGTGAACTTCTTCCTGCCGGAGATGCTGCGGATGCTGACGGGAGCGTCGGTGGCGAGGGTTGGGTATTTGATTGCAACGGCTGCTGCGGCGGGGGCGGTCGCTATGGTGGTATTTGGATTTCATTCCGACCGCATGCGCGAGCGGCGATGGCACGTCGTTGTTCCTGCGCTGATCATGGCGCTGCTGATGTTGGTCGCGGGACTGCACCTGCGGGGTTGGGTTGCGGCGATCGTTCTATTGATCGCGATGCCGGTGTTCTTTGCGATGCAGGCTCCGTGGGTGGCCGTCATCGTGGAGTTGTTCCGCGGAGAGAAGGCGGCGCTGGCGATTGCAACGATCAATATGCTGGGGATCGTTGGTGGCTTTCTGGGGCCGTACTGGATGGGGTGGATGCGTGAGCTGACCGGGGGCTTCGCCGTCGGGATCGGTTCGCTGTGCGTGCCGTGGGTGGTGATGGCGGCTTCGATTGCGTGGGTGACACGACCCCAGAGGAAAGTGACGGATGCGCGTGAAAAGATGTTGAACGCCGCGCCAGAGCTGGCAGATTGAGTCTAAGATGTGGGTTTGTTTCGCGACTTTGCCTAGCTAAGGAGACGATGATGGCGAACCCGTTTGTGCATCTGGAGCTCAACACGACAGACCTGAAGAAGGCTCAGGCGTTCTACGGCGGAATGTTCGGCTGGCAGTTCCAGGACAACGACATGGGACCGATGGGGATCTATTCGACGTTCAAGCCGGACAAAGAACCGGGCGGCGGAATGTATTCGGCGAAGGAGATGCCGGGTGGATGGCTGCCGTACGTGGGCGTAGATGACATCAAGGCGGCGACGGCGAAGGCGAAGTCGCTGGGCGCAGAGATCAAAATCGACTCGCAGGAGATCCAGAATGTCGGGTGGATGACGATCATGACCGATCCGCTGGGTTCGCGGATCGCGCTGTTCCAGCCGAAGATGTAGAAAGCTGATCGAAGAAAAGAGCGCTAGCTGCCGTAGCCGCGGTGTTTCATCGCGGCGAGCTCTTCGTGGCTGGGCCAGGAGATCGTCAGCAGGAAGGCAGAGTCGTCGATGGCTTCGACGTCGTGGCGGATGGACGCCCCGAGCGTGAAGAGATTGCCGGCGGCGAGTTCGTGTGGTTTGCCTCCGATGTTCATGCGGACTTTGCCTTTGAGAATCTGCACGGAGATGGTGCCGTCGGCGTGATGTTCCTTCATGTGGGCGCCGGGTTCCATGGAGATGAGCACGACTCGGAAGTCGTGTTTCTTGAAGAGCGTCTTGGCGTACTGACCGGAGGGCCAGGGCTTCCTCGCGGCCGCATCCGCGATCTCTTGATTGAGATCGAAGTGCGCCATCCTGTCGACCATGGTGCCGTCGGCGAGTGAGGTGGTCGTTGAGGTCGTCATGGGGGTGCGATCCTCCTGTGGCACGCAAGTTTACGCCTCGCGGTGCGGGCCTAGCCAGTGTGTGCAAAGCCCGATGCTGGGATGCGATACTGCGGGGCAGCAAGGAGCGAGTGAATGAGTGAAGCGGCGATTGCCTATGTGCAGAAAAATAGACAGCGGTTTGTGGAGGAGTTGAAGGAGTTGTTGCGGATTCCGTCGGTGTCGACCGCGCCGGAACATGCCGGCGATGTGCGCAAGGCTGCTGAGTGGGCGGCGGACAAGTTGCGCGCGGCGGGCATGGAGAACGTGCGGCTGATCGAGACAACGAGCGAGAAGCATAAGAATGGACATCCGCTGGTATATGCGGACTGGCTGCACGCGCCGGGGAAGCCAACGGTGCTTTGCTATGCACATTACGATGTGCAGCCGCCAGATCCACTGGATGAGTGGAAGTCGCCGCCGTTTGAGCCGGCAGAGCGCAACGGGAATCTGTATGCGCGCGGCGCGGTGGATGACAAGGGCCAGCTGATGATTCACCTGAAGGCGCTGGAGTCGTTGATAAAGGCCGACGGAAAGCTGCCGGTGAATGTGCGGGTGATTCTCGAGGGCGAGGAGGAGGTTGGAGGCGAAGGCATCGCGATGTATGTGCGTGAGCACGGTGACACGCTGAAGGCTGATGCTGCACTGGTGAGCGACTCGGAGATGTTTGCGCCCGAACTGCCAACGTTATGCGTGGGGCTGCGGGGAATGATCTACACCGAAATTGAGGCGCGTGGCGCCGCGCAGGATCTGCACTCTGGGATGTATGGCGGCGTGGCGCCGAATCCGTTTGTGGCGCTGGCGCAGATCATCGCGCAACTGAAGCGTGAGGATGGGCACATTGCGATTCCGGGTTTCTATGACGGCATTGAAGAACCGACGAAGGCGGAGCTGAAGTCGTGGCGCGCGCTGCCATTTGATGAGGACGAGTATCGGAAGCATGAGGTGGGGTCGACGGAACTGACGGGTGAGGAGATGTTCTCTGTTCTGGAGCGCACCTGGGCGCGGCCGACCATGGATGTGCACGGCATGCCGGGCGGTTTCACAGGTGCTGGAGCGAAGACAGTGATTCCGGCGAAGGCGGTGGCTAAGGTGAGCTTCCGGCTTGTGCCGGGGATGAAGCCGATGGATATCTTCGCGAAGTACAAGGCGTTTGTAGAGGAGATTTGTCCGAAGGGAATCACCGTCGACGTGCGGATGATTCACTTCGGCGATCCGATCGTGATGAGTTCCGACAACGAGTTCATTCGGGCGGCGAAGCAGGCGATGGCGGAGGTCTTTAAGAAGGACACGGTGTTCATTCGCAGCGGAGGGTCGATTCCGATTGTGGGCGACTTTGTGCGTGAACTGGGGATTCCAACGGTGCTGATGGGATTTGGCCTGCCGGATGACAACCTGCACGCGCCGAACGAGAAGTTCAATCTGTCGAACTTTCATCGCGGGATCGAGTCGGTGGTGCGATTTTTCGGGATCGTCGGTTCCGAGGGAGGCGCATAGCGGTGAGGGCGCCTTCCCGGCACGAAGTGGGCGGATACATTCTGGCGGGCGGCAAGAGCTCGCGTATGGGCCGCGACAAGGCGTTGATAGAGCTCGCGGGTAAGCCGCTGATCGAGCATGCGGTGAAGAAGCTACGTCGCGTTTGTGTGGACGTGCGGCTCCTGACTAACAATCAGCAGCTCGAAACGTTCGCTCCGATTGTGCAGGATATTCATCCAGGGTGTGGGCCGATGTCAGGGATGGAGGCTGGGCTGCAGCATTCGATCTTTGAATGGAATCTATTCCTGGCCGTCGATATGCCGTTCGTTCCGGCGACGTTTCTGTTCGACTGGCTCGGTAGAAAACTCTGGGCGAATGAGAGTTCGGGTCTCGGCCGAGCGCGGGTGCAGATGTTCGAGGACGGCGGAACGCCGCAGCCGGCCCTTTGCCTGCTGCATAAAGATGTTGCGCCCTTTCTTACCGCGGCGATCGAACGAGGCGACTACAAACTGGTACCGGTGCTCAGAGCGGCGGGCCAGGCCTTGGCCGAGAGAGAGGGATTTTTGCCGGGGCGCGGCGGATTTTTCTGTCTGCCCCTGGTCAAGTTCCAGTCCGAGCGCAGCCGGATCAAAGGCGGGGGATGGAGGGCTGCGACCGAGGCTCCGCAGCGGGGGAAGCGTTTGTGGTTTGCCAACCTGAACACCCCGGAGGAGTTTGCCGAGGCGGAGCGGCACGTGGATGCGCTGGATACTTGAGCAGGTCTGAAATACTGATGGGGGAGAGCTGCCGACGATGGCGCAGGTGCCAGATCCTGGAAAGCCGAAACTAGATATCGATCCCGAGGAGTCGTTGACTGCGGCGGTGTCGCCTGAGGATGCGCCAGCGGTTGAGGAGTTCATGGCTGAGGCGGCCCAGGCGAACGAGGCTGAGGTGGAGGCTGCGGCAGAGGAGGCAGACTTTGCCGCTACGGCGGGATTGGAAGGAGCTGAGTTCGCCAACGCCGGTGTTGGACCCTACATTGCGTTTGAGAGCGTATGTAAGTCGTTTGGCGATTTTGTGGTGCTAAAGGATGTCAGCTTCTTTGTAAATCCGGGGGAGACCCTGTGCATTTTGGGTCGAAGTGGAGTGGGGAAGTCGGTCTCACTGCAGATTCTGATGGGGTTCCTGAAGGCCGACCGTGGGACGGTGCTGGTGGCGGGGCAGGACATCACGTCCTTCACAGAGCGCCAGATGCAGGACGTGCGGCGGAAGGTCACGATGGTGTTCCAGAGTGGAGCACTGTTCGATTCCATCACAGTGGGCGAGAACGTGGCTTTTCCATTACGGGAGCGCGAGCACATGGAGGAGGACCAGATTCAGAAGCTTGTGACGGGGCTTCTGGACATGGTGGGTGTGATGGGGATGAAGGATCTGCTGCCCAGCGATCTTTCCACAGGGATGAAGCGCTCCGTGGCGATTGCCCGGGCATTGGCGGCCCAGCCGTCGGCGATTCTTTACGACGAACCTACGACGATGGTCGACCCGTTGATGGCCCATTTACTTGGGAATCTAATCCAACTCTTGAAAATGCAGTTGCATCTCACGAGCATTGTCGTAACTCATGACACGCGATTCGCAGAAAAGCTCGCGGATCGGGTCGTTTTTCTCCACGAAGGCAGGGCACGCTTTTTCGGCACCATGGATGAGATGAAAAAGAGCGCGGACCCAGTACTTCGGGAGTTCCTGTTACTTGACGAGTTGATCCCGCCTGGAAGCGGTGTTGGAGGGGATAACCCGAATGGGTGAGTCTACGATTGTCGGTGGCCCCGAAGGGTAACTCCGGAAACACCAATTGTTGCAAAACTTTACAGTTCGGATCGTGTTAGCGTGGGAGTAACGTACCAGGTCGAAGATAGCGTCAACGCGGGACAGTAGACCTGTACAGGTCTGCGGCTCGTGACTCGCACAACAGGAACCATTGAACGCAACGCTGAGAAGGTTTTGATTCCGATGGCGACACCGGATTACATCGAACAAGTAGTGATCTCTCGGCGCAGTCAACGACGGTCCAGGCCGATCGCGCGCGAGGGGGCATCCAGCGTCTCGCGGCCGTCTGTGGTCAGCCTTGTCTGGGTGGTGCTGGATTGTATGAGCGTCCTGATCGCGGGACTGATCGCGTTCCGGATCAGGCTGCCTCAGGCCCATACCGCCGAGGGGACGCTGATACATCAGATCGCGGGTCCGGCACCCGAGGTGCTGTTCCTGTATCTGCTGCTCTTCTGCTTCTACCTGGTTGTGTTTGCACGCATCTACGGGCTGTATCGTTCGACGGACTCGCGCAGTGGCATGCATGAACAGCGGATGACGGCGCAGGCGGCTCTGACTGCCGGTCTGCTGCTGTGCGGCACGCTGTATCTTCTGCGAGCGTATGCGGTGTCCCGCATCGTCATGATTGTCACTGTCTTGTTGACGATGGTGATGCTGATGGCACGACGCGCTTTGTGGCGCAAGTTGCGGCAGAAGCGGTTCATCGAGGGTCTCGAGGTTCGCAATGTGCTGATTGTTGGCGATGGCCGTGTAGGGCACGCGTTGCGAAATCATCTTGAGTCGTTGCCGCACATGGGCTTCCGCTTCAAGGGTTTCATCACGATGGACGGCCGAAGCGACGGCGTTGCCGGGTCGCAGGTGGTGGGTAACATCCGCAACTGCGTGGCGCTGGCTCGGTCGCTGTTCGTTGACGAGATTTACTTCTCCACGCCCTCTGACAAGCAGACTGTCATTGCTGTTGTTGAAGATGCGCGCGCGCTGGGCATTGAGGTGCGCGTAGTGCCGGACCTTTACGATGGCTTGGCATGGAATGCGCCGGTCGAGTATATCGGCCAGTTCCCGACGATTCCTCTGCACCGGCAGGACTTCCCGCGCGATGCGTTCCTGCTGAAGCGCGTCATCGACATTCTGCTGGCCTCCGCGGCGCTGGTGGTGGCTGCGCCATTCATGGCGCTCATCGCGCTGCTGATTCGTTGGGATTCGCCGGGGCCTGTGCTGTATACGGCCGATCGTCTAGGCCGCAAGGGGCGTGTCTTCAAGTGCTGCAAGTTCCGCACGATGGTGAAGGATGCGGACCAGCGGCGCGGAGCCCTGCAACACATGAATGAGCGCGACGGCGTACTGTTCAAGATCAAGGAAGACCCACGGCTGACGCGAGTTGGCCGTTGGCTGCGCAAGTATTCGCTGGATGAGCTGCCGCAGTTCTGGAATGTGCTGAAGGGCGAGATGAGTATGGTGGGGCCACGCCCACCGTTGGCCTCCGAAGTGGAGAAGTACGATCTGGCCCACCTGCGACGGCTGGACGTGCTGCCAGGTATCACGGGCCTGTGGCAGGTGGAGGCGCGGCAGGATCCTTCGTTTGACAGCTATATCTCGCTGGACACGGCTTATGTCGAGAACTGGAGCCTGATGCTCGACTTGCGCATCATGGCCCGGACGATCGGCGTTGTCTTTGCCGGCACCGGAGCCTAGGCAGGAGCCTCAAGCTGAGGCAGCGCGGTAGACTTAGTGTGTGCGTATCGCTCTGGCCCAGATCAACCCCACGATAGGGGACTTCTCCGGCAATCTTCAGATCATTTCCAGCTTCTACGAGCGGGCGGCCAGTCAAGACGTCGAGCTCGTAATCTTTCCCGAAATGGCGACGGCGGGGTACCCCGCGGCGGACCTGCTTGAGAAGGAAACCTTCGTTCGCAGCGCCGAGGAGTCTTTGCAGAGGCTGGCAGAGCTGACTCGTGGTGAAAATAGGCCGGCGATGCTGGTGGGCTCGCCGATGCGCTGCCAGCAGGAGGGCGGCAAGCGCGTTCGCAACGTAGCGGCGCTGCTCGAAGCAGGGGAGATCCGATTTACGCAGACGAAGCGCCTGCTGCCGTTTTATGACGTTTTTGACGAACAGCGATACTTCGAGCCGGCTTCGCGCCAGGGGTTGACGAAGGTCGCGGGACACGCAGTCGCGATTACGGTTTGCGAGGATGCCTGGAACGACAAGATGTTCTGGCCGCAACGTTTCTATCCGAACGACCCGGTTGAAGAACTCATGAAGCAATGGGCTGTGCTTCCGCAGCCGCTCAGCGGTCACCGGCTGATCCTGAATATTTCGGCTTCGCCGTACTGGCACGGAAAGCCTGCGGTCCGGCGAAAGATGATTCGCGCGCTGGCGGAGCGTCATGGCGCGACGGTCGTGATTGTGAACCAGGTGGGTGCCAACGACAGCCTGATCTTCGATGGCGATTCGTTTGCGATGAATCCGCGCGGCGAGGTGATTGCGCAGGCCAAAGAGTTTGAAGAGGACCTGGTGATCGTCGATACGGTCAACGCTCAGCCGGTGACGGAGTCACACAGGAACGAGGCGATTGCCGAAAGCGCAAAGATGCCCGGTGGCGAGGCAGAGTGCGAGCGCACGTGGAAGGCTTTGGTGCTTGGGACGCGTGACTACCTGCACAAGTGCGGCTTTAAGAGGGCGCTGCTGGGCTTGAGTGGAGGGATCGATTCGGCACTGGTTGCGGCGATAGCTGTTGAGGCGCTCGGCGCAGAGAATGTGCGCGGCATCGGCATGCCGAGCGAGTTCTCATCGGAAGGATCTGTCACCGATGCGGAGAGGCTGGCGAAGAATCTTGGGATTCAGTTCGATGTCGTGCCCGTGCGGGCCATCTATGATCAGTTTTCCCACGCGATGGAGCCGTACTTCAACGGAACTGGGTTTGGACTAGCGGAGGAGAATTTGCAGCCGAGAATTCGCGGCAGCCTGCTGATGGCGTTCTCAAACAAGCAGGGTGGCCTGGTGCTGACGACCGGCAACAAGAGCGAAATGGCCACCGGCTACTGCACACTCTATGGAGATATGGTGGGGGCGCTGGCGGTCATCGGCGACCTGTACAAGACTGAGGTCTACGCGCTCAGCCGGTACGCGAATCGCAACGGCGAGATCATTCCGCAGGAGACGATCGACAAGGAGCCATCGGCAGAGTTGCGGCCCGGGCAAAAGGACACCGACTCGCTTCCTCCGTACGAGGTGCTCGATCCGATACTGCGCGCTTACATTGAGGACTACCGCTCCGCCGACGAGATTGCGAAGATGCGGAATGTGTCGCCGGAGCTGGTACGGAAGATTATTCGGCTGGTCGAACTAGCAGAGTACAAACGGCAACAGGCCGCGCCTGTTTTGAAGGTCTCAAAGAAGGCATTTGGTATGGGCAGGCGCTTTCCCATTGCGGCAAGGCGTGAGGTCTAATTCAGGCAGCGTGCACGCGTTGCAGCAAGACGAAGGAGATTCGGTTTTGACAAAGATGAAACAGATGATGGTCGGCCTCGCATGTGCTTTGGCCACGGCAACACTGGCGGCGCAGATAGTTCCGGCCTCCAACACACCGGTGCCGGAGAATAGCGCGCCCGCGGCCCCGCAGGCCCAGGCGGCGCAGACGGCGAATCCGTTCCCGCCGATGAACCCGAAGAACTTCAACACGGATACACCCAGCGTGGATGAGGTGAACAGCTTTCTGAAGGCGCTGTGGGGTTATGACGCGAACCGGCAATGGCAGGTGGCGGGAATCGTAAAGACTACAGCGCCGGGGGTGGCAAAAGTGGTCGTCCTGGTTGCAGACAAGCGCGCGCCCGGAAAGACCTCGCCGCTGGTCTTCTTCACGACCCCGGACGGTAAGCACGCTATCGCGGAGAATGTGATGGACTTCGGCGCGAAGCCGTTTGCGGACAATCGGAAGGCGCTACAGGAGCGCGCGAATGGACCCGCGAAAGGAGCCAAGAGCGACGACCTGCTCTTCGTCGAGTTCGCGGATCTTGATTGCGACCGCTGTCACGATGCGCAGGAGAAGATGGAAAGCCTCGAGCAGGACTTTCCGCAGGCGCGCATCATCTTTGAGAATGCTCCCGAGCCTACTCATCCATATGCTGAGAAGGCGGCGCTGTATGGAGTGTGCGTACGCAAGACCAAGGGCGACGCTGCCTTTTTCAACTATGCGCGGGCAGTTTACGGGAAACAGGCAGGCCTGACGCCTGCGAGCGCCGATGAGACCTTGAAAACTGCTGTGGTCTCTGCAGGTGCGGATCCGGCCGCGGTTGCGGCCTGTGCCGCGCTGCCGGAGACGAAGGCGACGGTCGATGCGACGGTGAAGCTGGCGCAGGACCTCGGTGCGGTGCAGGTTCCAATGCTGGCGGTCAACGGCCATTTCCTTGCAATCGACACAGTTCCGTACGAGACGCTAAAGGCGATGATCGCCTTCCAGGCAGGGCAGGACGGCGTCGCCGTGCATCTGCAGCCCACGCTGACGACACTCAAATAAGGTCTGACAAGAACAAAACGAGGAGGCGTGTGCCTCCTCGTTTTGTTTTCAGAGATTACGGAGTTTTACTGCTGGGGCGGTCCTGTCGGGCCGCTTCCGCCAGTACCACCGGTTCCGCCCGTGCCGCCAGTTCCACCGCTGCCGCCGGTACCACTGTTGCCGCAGGGTCCACCGTTGCCGCAGGTAGGGCCGCTGCCGCCATCGCCGCCATGTCCGCAGATAAAGCCACCGGGCATGAATCCGATCGTGGTGATATCGAAATACTCCCCGTCGGGGATGCCACCCTTCCTCCCGGCGTTGAACGTGAAATCAGCCGAGACAGAACTGAAGAGATTGCGTGAGAAGCCGGATGTGCTCTTGGCGACATTGCAGGAGCTGAGGTACTGCTGCATTGTCGGCGCGATGAAGCATTGCACCTCGAAGCTAAAGAGCTGAAGGGTGGTAAATGAGAACTCGAGTGAGTTGACGGTGTGGCCTGTGTCGTTGACGATGACAACTTCGCTCGGCAGGATAGGGAAGACCGGAATCTGGAGCGCACCGCTCTCGATTTCGCTCAGGCTATATGCCTGTCGTCCATTGCAGAAGACAAAACCGCGACCGCACTCATTGAATCGATTGTGCGAGATCGTGACAGAAGCAGCGTGGGATGATGGTGGACTCAGAAACGCAGCGGACGCAAGAACGGCGAGCGACAATCGGCATAGGAATTTCATCCGATAGAACCTCCTCATTGCCTTCGGGGGCCGGGCAATGGGTCTGATTCTAGAGTGCATTTCTGTGTGTCACCCATCACGGGGGTAATGGGCAATTTAGTACGGAAGGATGTCTACTTTTTGGATGCAGACGCACATTTTTGCAACGAAGGTGGGAGTTGCATGAACGGTCGGTTGTAGATTCGCAGCTTCATGAGCCGAAGCAAAGAGCTTTGGCAAGGCAAAGAGGGCGACGCCATTCGACCTGCCGGGACAGTTGACCCGGCTGTTCTTCGAGCCAGACCGGACCGACGTAAAACCGCTGACGGAAAGTTCAAGATGTCTCGGAAGGAAAATTGGAGGCGCGGGCCGGGATCGAACCGGCGCATAAAGGTTTTGCAGACCTCTCCCTTACCACTTGGGTACCGCGCCTCACAGCCCACACACGCTCAACTCGCGATGCAGGACTCACAAATTGACTCGAGGAGTGTACCGCAGAGGAGGTGATGTTGGAGCGGGAGACCGGGGTCGAACCGGCGACATCTTCCTTGGCAAGGAAGCACTCTACCACTGAGCTACTCCCGCCCTGCCACTACTGAGTATATCCAGAATTCAAGCGGCTCGCAACGGCGCTATTTTACTGCGGAGCAGGAGTCGGTACTGTCCCGCCGGGTTGCTGTGTATTGCGCTGCGGAAGCGCATTCGGCGGGACTCCAACCGTCGGCAGCGGATTTTGAGGAGCCGCTTGTGGCGGAGGTGGTGGCGGAGGCTCCTCAACGAACGTCTGCGTGCTTGGATGGGGATTGTAGGGCAGCAGCAGCGGGCGGCTGGCGATACGCAGACCGCCTTCGCGCACAACGTGTGGCGTGATGGTAATCAGGATCTCTCCGGTGCTGACAGTCTTGTTGTCATTGGTTGTGCTTTGAAATCCAGGCAGTTCGCTGAGTCCGGGAAGGCCCTGCACGGACTTCATCTCAGTGCTTGAGACTTCACTGGCGAGCAGTGCCGTCTCGCCTACAGGGATTGTCGCAATCGACGTAAGTTGACGGCTGTTCAGCACCGGGATGTTGTTGACCGTTCCGCTGCCAAGAGATTCAAGCTTCAGGTCCAGCTTTACCCGTACTGCATCCGCACGCAGTATCGAGGGCGTGGCCTTCAAGGTCAATCCAAGGTCCTCATATTGAACCTGCGGTACGCTGACCTGCGAGTTGCCAAGGTACTGCTGCAACAGCGAACCAACGCTGGTGCCGTTAATATTCAGCCCAGCCACTGAGGAAGCCACCGAGCCTTGCACGCCGTAGGTGTACTCGGAGGTGAGGATCGGATAGCGAGTCCCGGCGCGAAACGTTGCATCCTGATTTGAGCCGGCGCGAACCTGCAGGGCATCGAGCATCCTGATGTCGCTCGAGTTCAGTAGCAAGTTGAGCGTCGCGCCCGAGCTGATGTACACGCCCGCGAGCGATATTCCGTTGCCGACAGTGCCAAGCAGGTTGCCGAACTGTGCAGCGCTGGCCAGGCCGGAGCCAATCAGGAACGCCGCCTCTGTCAGCAGATCCGTCAGCGGATTTCCCGTGGTCTTGATTACCCCGGAGGCGATGGCCTGGTTAATAACCGACTGGTTTGCTGTGACAAGTTGTTGGGCTTCCTGCGCGATTGAAAATATGCCGATCGATGACGGAAGCTGGAAACCAATGTTCCGCGTATTCGTGCGGTCAACCTCGTACAGCTTGATGTCGAGCATCACATCGGCGCTGCCGTTCAGCAGGCCGTCGTAGGTCGCGTTCAGGATCTTCAGATTGTCGGGATCGCCGCGCAGCACGATGGTGTCCGTCGCCGGGCTGGCCGTTACCTTCTCGAGATCGAAGACGGCGCGGGCCAGGTTGGCCATCTCCTGCATCTGGCTCTCCTGCAGGCCGGGCATGTAGAGCGTCTCTTCCACTTGCGGCTTGAGGCGCTTGCGATTCTCCTCTGTGTCTTCGGCAATGAGCGCAGTGTGTGCCTGCAGAGGAATGGCAAAGGTCTTGGTCATCTCCGAAGCGATACCCGCAGCCTGTTCGAAGGTGGCACCCTCCAGATCGAGGCGAACAGGGAAGACGCTCCTCAATGACGAATCAAACGACGCTGTGATGCCAAACTGAGCGTACAGCTGCCGGAGAACCTCACTCGCACCACCGCGCAGGTGCACATCCTGCTTGCCGGGCTTCGGCTCAAACTTAACCGGCCCACCCAGTGAGTTCGCGATGGAGCTGCCAGTTGAAAGCTCAGGTCCGGCGGGAACAGCAGAGGGGTCGAAGTGCTGCGCGATGACAGCGTTGTCAGGGTCGAGCTTGCGTGCCTCCTCGAGCAGTGCTTCGGCGCGCTGGTTATTACCCAGCTCACGCTGCTTCGCGGCCTGCTGTACTAGCTCGTTCAGCCGGTGCTCGCGGGTCACAATGAGGGCCAGCGCATAGTCACGGTTGTTTGGGTTCAACTGAGTCGCCCGGACAAAGCTCTTCTCGGCCGCATCCAGGTCCTTGTGCTCGACCTGCTTGGCGCCCTGGAGGTAGGCATCTTCAGCCTCACGGACCTGCTTTGCTGGAATCGTCGGCTCAGGGGGAATGTTGGCTGTCTGGGGCTCTGGAGCTGCGGGTTGGTCCGTACCTGCCGGCACGCTAGCCGGCATATCCGCGGCCGACTGCGCACCTGCAGCTCCCGCGGCAGCCAGCATCAGCGCCAGCGTGCCGTACAAGGGCAGCAGAGCAGGGCCGCCAACAACGCGATGCCAGCTTCGGCGCGAAGGAGTAGTGCGCATCTTCCTTTCGATTAGACGAACCTGATTACCTGCGGGCGTTAGCGGCCGCCTACAACTTGCAGCCCCGGGCGGGCGACAGGCCGGACCGAGCGCGGTGGGCGGCGGATGCCCTTTCGAATCTGCGCGGAATCGAGGTCAAGCTCCGCCAGCGTGCGGCTCAGGGTGTTGCGATGCATGCCGAGTTCGTCGGCCGCCTTACATTGATTGCCGCGATGACGAACGAGAACTTCCAGTAGAAACCGCTTCTTGAACTCACGCACCGCATCGGCATAGCTGATGCCCGCGGCGTGCATCTGGAGGACGAGGTTGTCGAGTTCGCGCTTCACTCGCTCAGGTTTCCTTTTTTTAACTTAACTGACAGTGTGCGACGACGAGCCGTAGTTGATCCAGTTCGGTGTTGTGTGCTTGAGCCGGTCCAGACCCTCCACCAATTGGCGCTTCAGTTGTCGCGGCATGACGAAGGATACAGCATGAGACGCGCGAAGCAAATAGGGAGAAAATCTCGAGCCCTGCACCCAGGACGCAGTCGGCAAAAAGGCCGTCACCGCCAGCAGCAGCGTCACCCCCAGCAACAGCCCGCGGGCCACACCGAACGCCGCTCCGCCAAGCCGATCCAAGGCGCTGAGCCCAATCGCCGATGCACCGCGGCGAATCACTGCAGCCAGCAGCGCAGCCGCCACCATGACGCCACAAATGATCAGCAGGAAGGCGCAGAAGTCCGCCAGCGGCTCCGAGTTCACTAGTCCGCGCAGGAACTCGGCGACGTTACGGTAGTACCAACACGCCAGCACGAAGGCCACCAGTAGCCCGCCGAGCGCGAACAGCTCGCGCACCAAGCCACGCATCGCCGCACGAATCGTTGAATAGACGAGAAGCACTGCGAGCAGCCAGTCCAGCGGATTCATCGCCTCGACCTCTGTGTTAGGCCGCTTGCGGCGCCTTGCGGGCTTCTTTGCCCTGCGAACGTCCGCCCAGCGACACCGACACGATCTTCGACACGCCAGGCTCCTGCATCGTCACGCCGTACATAACGTCCGCCTGCTCCATCGTGCGCTTGGAGTGAGTGATGACAACGAACTGCGTGTTCTCCGCCATATCAGCGATGAGCCGCGCGAACCGGGCGACGTTCGTCTCGTCCAGCGGTGCATCCACCTCGTCCAGCACGCAGAAGGGCGCCGGTTGGAACTGGAAGATGCCGACCAGCAGTGACAGCGCGGTCAGCGCCTTCTCTCCACCTGAGAGCAGCAGCACGTTCTGCAGCTTCTTGCCCGGAGGCGACGCGATGATGTCGATGCCGCTCTGGTCGCTCTTCTCGGCCTCCGGATCCGTCAGCCGCATGAACGCCTGGCCGCCGCCGAAGAGCTTCGTGAACGTCGCGGAGAAGTTCTCGTTGATGATCTTGAACGCCTCGTCGAACTTCACGCGCGAGACCTCGTCGATCTCCTTGATCGACGCCTGCGTGTTCTCGATCGACTCGATCAAATCCTTGCGCTGCGACTCCAGGAATCCATGCCGCTCGGCCGTCTCGTTGTACTCCTCGAGCGCCATCATGTTGACCGGTCCCATCGCTTCGAGCTTCTGTTTCAGCCCGCGCGCGGCCTCATCTTCCGCGGCCAGCGCCTCGTCTTCGAGACGCGCAATGGTCTCATCCGTGCGTAACGTCGTCGCCTCAATGGAGAGGTCTGCTACGCAGGTCGCCTCAAGGTGCTCGAGGTCTGAGCTCAGCTTCGCGGCGCGCGCCGTTAGGTGTGCCCTCTGCTCGCGCAGCGCCTCTGTCTCATGCCGTAGCGTGCGCAGCTTCGTGTCGAGTTCCACCACCGCCGCCCGCAGCGTTGCTGCCTCGGCTGACAGCGTCTCGCCCTCGGCAATCGCCTGCGCGCGCATCTCGGCCAGATCAGTCTGCTGTGCAGCCAGCGTAGTGTTCTCTTCCTCGCGCCGCTGCTTCTCGCCTGCGGCAGTCGCGATCTGCTGTTCGAGCTGCCCGATGCGTTGCGATTGCGACTCGTAGAGCCGGTTCGTCTGCTCGAAGTTCGCGTTCGCATTGCGGCGCCGCTCCTCCAGCCCCGCGAGCGCTGCGTTTGCAGCCGAAGCTGCAGCCTGCAGCTCCTCGCGGCTCGCACGCATACCAGCGATGCGCTCGGTCAGCTCTGAAACCTGGTGCTCAATCTGGACGCGCTCCGCCTCGAACCGCTCCGCCTCTTCGCGCTTACGGCCAATGAGATCCTGCCGCGCCTGCCGCTGATCGCCGTTGCGGCCCATCGCAAGCTGCCACTCTTGCAGCCTACGCTCGATGCGCGCGGCTTCGGATTCCATTTGCCGCAGCGCCGCTCCGGAGTTGGCACTCTCGCGCTCTGCATCGCGCCGCTCGTTATTCTTGGCATCCAGAGTTGCAGTCAGCTCCGCAATCTCACGGGTGAGGGCAGCGGTCGCCAGCTCACTCTGCGAGAGCTCTGTCTCGATCGCCGACAGTTTAGATTGCACTTCAGCGAGATCACGTTTCAGCGCGAGCGGTCCCTGTTCGCGCGGACGTCCGCCGGTCACTGTGACGTTATGGAAGGTCTCACCCGAAGGCGAAAGGAAGAATGACTGAGGATTTGAAAGAGCGAGGGAACGCGCGGTTTCGGAATCTGGCGCGACGAAGCCTTCGCGCAGCTTGGGCAGAATCACTTCAAGCGACTTGCCGAAGCCGTCAAGCACGCGGATGCAATCCTTGAGCGGAACAATGCCCCTGGTGGTGTGCGTGGCGCTCTGCATGCCTTCGGCGAAGGGGAAAGCAGCCTGCGCGTCGTTCGGATGCACGAGGAAGGTTGCGCGTCCCGCGACATCGGAATGCAGCATGCGCATGCCCTCGTCGGCTGCATCCCAGCTCTTCACAACGATGTAGTTCAGCTCGTCGCGCAGGAACTCGTCGACCACGCTCTCGTACTGCCCTTCGACCTCGAGGAAGTCCGCCAGCGTTCCCACTGGACCGATTCCGTTGGCCTGCTGCCGCTGTGCATTCGCGCGGAAGAGATTGCGGACCGTGTCGGTAGAGTAGCTGTGCTCGCGAATAAGGGATTCGAGGGAACTGAGGCGTCCCATCAACGTCGCCATCTCAGCGCGCAGCTCATCGCCACGCCGCCGCGATTGGATCTCCAATTCTCGCTTCTGCTGCAGCGTCTGGCGGACCTCGATGATCTCCGCCTCGAGCCGCTTCAGCCGCTCAGTCACGCTCTCGAAGTTCATCGCGACCTGTCCACGCTGCGCGCCGAGCGACTCCAGCTCTCCACGAGCAGTCTCAGATTCTGCAGCGAGCCGCTCGTTCTCGCGCTCGAGTCCTTGCAGTGCGGCTTCAGCCTGCGCAATCTCGTTGTTCGCCTGTGCTGCGCGCTGCATCTGTTGCATCGCGTAGCGGCGCTGATTCTCTACAGTTGCCTCTGCGGCAAGAACGTTGCGTGTCGCCTCATGTGCCTGCGACTGCTTGGTCTGCGCCTCTGCGCGTGAGGAGTTCGACTCCGCCGTCGCATTTTCCAGGAAGCTGCGATGCTGCTCGCGTTCGAACGATAGCGTCTCCAGCTGCCCGCGTGCGTTGGCGAGGTCGTCGTTCGCAGTCGTCATGCGCTGCTCGAGGTCGGCGATGCGATCGGTGTTCGATCCGAGTCGCGCTGTAATGCGCTCGAGCTCCACTGCGCTCGAGTTTGCGCGCGAACCAGCTTCGCGAATCTGACCGTCGAGTTCATAGCCGCGTGCGACACCTGCAGAGTGCTCCGCGTCCATCGTCTCGAGGTCAGCAGCCTGCGAATCGATCAAACCAGCGAGGCGGTTGATCTCCGCGCCGGTCGCAGTCTGCTCCGCATCCATCTGCCTCAATCGGCTTGCAATCACAACACGCAGCTTGCCGCGGAGTTCATCGCGCAGAGCACCATAGCGCTCGGCCTTCGCAACCTGGCGCTTGAGCGAACCCATCTGTCGCGTGACCTCTTCGAAGATGTCATTCACACGCGCGAGATTCTGCTTCGCAGATTCAAGCCGCAGCTCTGCAAGACGCTTCTTCGTCTTGAAGCGCGTAATGCCGGCAGCCTCTTCAAGGATGGCTCGACGATCGAGTGGCTTCGAGCTCAACAGTTGGCCGATGCGCTCCTGGCCGATGATCGCGTAGGTCTCGCCGCCAAGGCCGGTGCCCATGAAGATGTCCTGGATGTCGCGCAGGCGGCAAATCTTTCCATTCAGCAAATACTCGCTCTCGCCGGAGCGGAAGAGACGCCGCGTAATCGTTATCTCGCCTGCACGCACGGGAGCGCGTCCGAACTTGCGGCGGCGCACCTTCAGCACAACATTGCTGCCGGGCTCCGCTTGTTCCTCAACCGGTGCATCAGTCTTCTTCGCCTTAACCTCGGTCTCGTATGTCTGGCCTGGCTGGGCGTCGATCACAGCCTCTTCGGTCTCTTCAGCAGCCCGCGCGCGCAGTGCGGTCTCATCCCAATCGCCATTAGCTGCGGGCTTGTCGGAGACAATCTCGCCATCGAGAACGACCTCGGGTTCGCCCTCAGCGAGCGTCTGGCCGTCGTATACCTCGGGATCGACGAGGGTGAGCGACACCTCGGCCATGCCGGTGGGCTTGCGGTCGCGAGTGCCGGCGAAGATGACGTCTTCCATCTTGATGCCGCGCAGGCTCTTGGCCGACTGCTCGCCAAGCACCCAGGTGATTGCGTCCGAGATGTTTGACTTGCCGCAGCCGTTGGGCCCGACGATGGCCGCAATGCCTTCGCCTGCGAGTTGCACTTCGGTGCGGTCGCAGAAGGACTTGAAGCCGAGGATCTGTACTTTTTTGAGCTTGAGCAACGGAGGGTACCTCGTACAGTTTAACGGGACGCCTGCGCAGAGGCGACTGCTAGGGGAATCGTATGGGGAGGGATCACCCAAAGCAACATGGACGGACGACATCTTGTGGATAAGGAGTCCCAATGTCTACATCTTGCGATGCAATCGCAGAGCACCCCATTTGTTCGATCGTGTCGGGCCGACTTGCTTTTAGACTCCAAAGACTGCGATTTAGAAGCTGGATTTCAATCGGCGTTCATTATTCGCATCATTTGTCGAGGTGTTACATGAGGCAAACGCGAGCGTTGGTTGCGCAGGGGGCAACACCGTTTCTATAATCCGCATCATCGAGCGTAGGTCGCGAGAAACCTGGGGCGCGGTCGAAGCGCCAGGCTGGCGGTGCGTTCCCAGGCAGAAAACTATTGATTTTTCGAGGAGCTCTCTCTATGAAGAAGGTCGTACTGGCTTCGCTGCTCTCAGCGACCGCTCTGATCCCTTTCGTCGTTCAACCCGTCGCCTTTGGGCAAGCCGCTCAGAGCAACATCCAGATGTCGCAGGAAGAGTACGCAAAGTACAACGCTGCTGTGACGGCAGCTACTCCTGCTGCGAAGGCACAGGGGTTTGAGGACTACCTGAAGGCTTACCCCAACTCGGCAGTCAAGGCCGACGTCCTGAGCCAACTGCTCTACGCGTACAGCCAAACGGGGGATGAGGCGAAGACGCTGGATGCGTCAGACCGCCTGTTGGCTGTCGACCCTCAGAACCTCCGCGCGCTGACGATGGAGGTCTACTACCGCAAAAAGGCTGCCGATGCACTTACCGATCCCGCGGCTAAGGCTGCGGCGCTGGACAAGGTCGCGACTTATGCGCAGACGGGACTGAACGCGACGAAGCCGAAGGACATGTCCGATGCAGACTTCAACACGATGAAGGCCGCGACTCAGGAGACGTTTGCGTCGGCGATTGCGGACGATGACTTGGCCAAGAAAGACAACGCCGGTGCGATCACGGCGCTGAAGTCCGAGATTGATGCGCATGAGCCTGACACTGAGAAGCCGAGCCCGGTGTTACAGGATGTCTTTACGCTGGCGCAGGCCTACTACACGTCGACTCCTCCCGACTACCTGAACTGCGCGTGGTATTCGACGCGTGTGGCGAACTTCGCTCCTGAGCCCTACAAGACGACGGCCAACCAACTCGGAACCTACTGCTACACGAAGTACCACGGCAGCAAGGACGGCTACGATGCGATGCAGACATCGGTGAAGACGAACCTCGATCCGCCAGCCGGATTCCTGGATACGATCAAGCCGGCGCCGAAGCCTGAGGACATCGTCTCCAACCTGATCTCGACGACGCCGGATCTCGCAACGCTGGCGCTGAGCGATAAGGAATTCGTGCTGCAGTATGGCAAGCAGGCTGATGCG
>Ga0206804_10087_pt2 | contig 26870 bp, 29 predicted proteins | sample Alteio_BWOrgCont_62_FD_152888 | JGI IMG/M metagenome (GOLD analysis project Ga0206804, IMG submission 152888) | Enriched cells from forest soil in Barre Woods Harvard Forest LTER site, Petersham, Massachusetts, United States -... | ecosystem: Environmental > Terrestrial > Soil > Temperate forest >... | reverse complement strand
GGACCGCGTGGGGCTGGCGCGGCGGTTTGCAACTGAGCACGGCGTGACGCTGGTTCTGAAGGGGTGGCGGACGCTGGTGGCGCATCCGGATGGAAGCGTGGCGGTGAATACGACCGGTAACCCGTCGATGGCGAAAGGTGGGAGCGGCGACATCCTGACGGGAATCGTGGCGGCGATGCTGGCTCAATACAAGGACAACGTGGCGGAGGCGGTGGAAGCAGCGGTGTTTCTGCATGGTCTAGCGGGAGATTTTGCATGCCGCGCGCAAGACGAGCACACGGTGCTGGCGACCGATACGGTGGGGCATCTGGCGGATGCGTTTCGAGCGCGAGTGACGGATGCGGATGGGTTGACCTGGTTGGGTGGATTGCCTTGTGGGCTGGCCGGAGCGTGTGCGTGAGAGAGTGGACGATGCATAAGAGGCTGCGGACGCGCAGCGTAGGTGGGACTCTGGCGCTGGGTCAGATGATTACGGAACTGCTGCCGGCGCCGAAGCTGGTTGTGCTGCGTGGCGACCTGGGGGCGGGGAAGACGACTCTGGTGAAGGGGATGGCCGCGGCACTGGGCGCTCCAGTGGACGAGGTGACGAGTCCGACGTTCACGCTGGTGCATGAGTACGCCGGACGGAAGACGCGGCTGATTCATCTCGATCTCTACCGGCTGGAGCGCGAAGAAGAGATTGAGGGGCTGGGGTTGTGGGAGATTGCCGATGCCGCCGATGCGCTAGTGGTAGTGGAGTGGGGTGACAAGTTTGCGCGAGTGATGGAGCGGGCGGATGCGGAGATCGCGATGGAACAGGGTGAGACGGAGAATGAGCGGCTGCTGATGGTGCAGTGGAGATGAGGCAGGGGATAGTGGGTAGAGGGTAGTGAAAGACAAATGCAATGGCTTCAGCGCAAAGTGGCGCGAAGTTAAATACGACAGGCCGCGACTCGATGAGTGGCGGCCTTTGTGTTGGTGCGGTTGTGGGTTAGAGGGTGCGCCAGTTGCGATTGGTGCTGGCGCGGATGCCGATGAAGCTGGGGGTGAAGACGGCGAGGGCGAAGACGATGGCGATAAGGGCTGTGTACATGATGTAGTTCTCCTTGGCGCGCGGAGGGGCTGCCTGCGGCGCAGTTGTTGATGCGTTGAATGTTGAGGTTTGTATGTTCAGCAGAGGAGTGATTTGTAACTCAGTCTCTCTGTTGTTGCGAAGCTCGCAGGGCCTTTGTGAGTCGCGCCTTGTTGGGCTGCGTTGCTCTCATTGGCTCATGGCTATTAGTACGGGGATGCGGGAAGAATGTTCCAGCTTGTTGCAATTTTTTGATGATCTTGGATGCGATGAAGTAGATGACAGAAACAGCAAAGGCCGCGACGTGTGTCGCGGCCTTTCAGGTTGGGGAGGGGAAGATTGGTTAGCGCGAGCGCCAGTCGGCGTTGGTACGTGCGCGGATGCCGATGAAGGCTGGGGTGAAGATGGTGAGTCCGAAAACGGTTGCGAGAATTGCGGTGTACATACGTGCTCCTTGGTTAGCGCCATTGGCGCTTGTTCCCTGCATGAGGGGTTTGTCAGTGTGTGTCATCAGTGTGGGCGGGTATGAGGTCTTGACTCAGCCGTCGCGATCACTGGCTTAAATGTGTGGGCCCGGTTTCTTGAGGCTCGCGCCCTGTTCGGGCTGCATTGGCACTCAGTGCTTCCATGACCTACTACGGATAGGATACCGAATTAGTTCCCCACGATGCACTTTTATCGGGCTACGTGGGCGATATTCGGATATATCGTGATTGGTATTTTACTGCTAAGCACAGTAAATGCAATGTTTATAGGAAATGCTGGTCGGAGGGAAAGATTTTTGAAAAAAGTTATTGCCAAAGAATTTTTCTACCTGCTATATTCCTCCGCCAATTTTTTGATTCTTGAGTCTTTTTCTGAGGGGTTGGGGGGATGAAGCGGTAGAAAGAGCAAAGCTCGTCGCCGGTTGAGCCGTATTCCTGCTGCTCTGCAATGGCGGCGAGGTCGGCGACGTGGTCGGCGGCCGACATGGGGACGCTGCCGGTCCAGAGTCTCTGGAATGCCGGGTGACGGTCGAGGAGCGATCCGTGCTCGGCATTGACATATACGAGGTCGAAGGGCTGTGGGTTCCCTGCCAGGGAGGTTTGGACGTGGCCGAGGAAGCGGCGGAGGATGGGCAGCTCAAAGGGGTGGAAGAGGAAGGCGAGGGTGGGCGCTGCGGGAAGTGGGTGGCGGAGGGCGTCGGCGTGGTGGAGAGCGATGGTGGCAAGTTGGGTGGCAGCAGAGCTGCGCTGCCAGATTTCGATATTGGAGAGAGCGGTGTGGGAGAGGGCGCGGTTGAGCTCGATGCCTTCGACGCGAAGGAAGGGGAAGCGCGAGGCGAGCAGGCAGGCGCGGCCTTTGCCGGCGCCGACGTCGAGAAAGACGGTTTGTTCAATGGGTGCGGAGAAGTGAAGGCGCTGGAGCCAGAGATCGAGCAGGGTTTGGAGAATGCTGGGTGCGATGCCGTAGTAGGCGGTGAGCTCGGCGGCCTTGACGAGGGTGCCGCGTGCGATGGATTTGGCGGGAATGAGGCCGGAGGTGTCGGTGCCGTGGAGCTGGTCGAAAGGATGAATCACGGGTTGGAGTTTTTTGCGGGGCACGTGGGATTAGAGGATACGACACGGCAAATTGCACTGATGGTTTCTGCATGAAAAGGGATTAGCAGACGTGCAGGGAAAATGAGCGCCGGGGTTCTTCGACTCCGCTGCACATAGGACGCGCAGCTTCGCTCAGGATGACAGCTCTTTACCTTATTCAATCATTTTCATCACTCAATCAGAGGATGGGAAAATGTGCGGGGAGGAGGGTGAGGTCGACGCGGGAGATGGAGGGCAGGCCGAGGAGGCGGTTTTCGATCTGGGTGACGAAGTGGGCGTTGGATGTGTCATCCGACGTGGGAGCGGTGAGGGTGAGGTGGGCAATGAATTTTTGCGGGACGCCGGGGACATTCGCGCCCGGTGCGTTGGAGTCGGCCGTGAGGGAGGCGGAGCGGACTAAATCCAGATCGATGATATTGCGCCGCAGAACCGGGTGGTAACAATCGCGGAGGAAGGTAAGGAGGTCGGCGTCAGTCATAAAAGCAGTGAATAGTGATAAGTGAATAGTGAAGAAGGCGACTGCTAGAAGGCGGCGTCGCGGTGGAGGCGGACGCAGCGGTCTATGTGTTCGGAAGCTTGGGTGTGGGCGTTGGGGCCGGTGAGTGCTCCGGTGCGGTACGAGGTAAGCCAGACTTTGCAGTTTTCGAGGTCGATGGTGGGATCGGAAGCCGCATTGGCGGCGGTGGTGTGAATGGCGCCTTGGGCGGCGTTGAACTTTTCGAGCACGGGCTGGAACTGCGCGGCGGGGGCGTCGCGGAGGGCGGCGGCGTGCTCGAAGTCGATCCAGGCATTGTTGACGGCGGAATCGGCATAAATGCTGGGTTGGAGAAGGACTGGCGCGGCCTGCTGCGAGAAGGTGGAGGGTTGTTGGGTGCGGCGGTGACGATAGACGTTGAAGATCAAGAGGCCGATGATGATCGCGAGAAGGACGAAATGGCGGGGATGGAGGCGCATAAGCGAGGGTCTAGGGTACAGGGTTTAGGGCCAAGGGATTAATGGGTGCGGTCGACGAGATATTGGGCGAGGGATTTGAGGGGCGTGGCGGACTTGCCGAAGGGAGCGAGAGCCGCAAAGGCATCAGAGATAAGTTCAGCGGCATCGTGTTTCGATTGCTCAATTCCATAGACGGCGGGCCAGGTGGCTTTCTCGGTGGCAGTATCCTTGCCGGCGGTTTTGCCGAGTTGTTCAGATGACTGTGTAACGTCGAGGATGTCGTCGACGATCTGGAAGGCGAGACCAGCATCTTCACCGAAGGTACGGAGGTGCGCGATGATGTTTCCTTCAGAGCGGATGAGTTTTTTTGCGCCATCAGGTTGCGAGAGAAGATGACCAAGACCGAGAAGGCCGCCGCAGATGATGGAAGTGGTGATGAGAGCTCCCGTCTTGGCTCGATGGATGCGATCGACGAGCTCGGCGGTGGGCTTCTTTCCTTCTCCCTCAATGTCTAAAACCTGTCCGCCGATCATTCCTGAAGGCAGACCTCCGGGAAGATCGATGCCGACGCCGGTGCCGATGGCGAAGGAAAACTCGCGGATGATTTCGACGAGGGTGGTGCCGGAGGCGGGGAGCTGAGAGATGGTCTGGAAGGCGAGTGTCTGCAGCGCGTCTCCAGCGAGAATAGCGATGGCTTCGCCAAACGCGACATGGCAAGTGGGTTTGCCGCGGCGGAGGTCGTCGTTGTCGAGTGCGGGGAGATCGTCGTGGATGAGCGAGTAGGTGTGCACCATCTCGATGGCGCAGCCCAGTTCGACGGCGCCTTGCGGAAGAACCGCGGTGCCAGCGACCATGCGCGCGGCTTCCATGCAGAGGATGGGGCGCAGGCGCTTGCCGCCCGCGAACACACTGTGGCGCATAGCCCGGTGGATGGAGTGCGGCTCCACGGTAGGCGCTGGAAGTAGGTGCTCGAGAGCCTCGTCGGTGAGGGCGACGCCGGTGGTAAGAAGCTGTTGGACTTCAGAAGTCATTCAATCAGTGATTTTACGCTGTCGGGGGCAGGGGATAGAGGGTAGGGGGTAGAGGATAGTGGAAAGCGCGCGGGCGTTCAGATATGAGATGCGAGATACGAGTTTTCAGTCCGATAGGAATGGATGGAGAGAATGCCGAGTGTGAGAAGCGCGAGGGTGGTAAGGATGAGACCCACTGTTTGGTCGGTGGTGCGTTGCCAGGCGATGTCGATGGTGTGGTCCGCCGAATAGTACAGAGGCATGGCAATGAGGCCGTCGTCGCGCGGGATGTGGGGGAAGTGCTCCAACGACATACTGTTGGCGTTGGAATCTGTGATGTCCCAGGCTGGGTAGTCGCGGAGGTTGAGAATGAGGAACTCCGCTTTGTCGGTATGAACTGTGAAGTGGTGGGGTGCAGGCGTGGAGATGGTTTGGTCGAGGGGCGGAGCGGCGTCGTAGTTGACGATGGTGGCTGCGGGGTTGGGTGTGGTGTTAGGGGCGAAGGACTGGGGGTCGTCTGCAAGCCAATAGCCGGGGTTGTCGGTGCGGAGGAAATCGTTGTCGGCATTGGTGGGGGTGTACTCGTCGGTTGGGCCTTCGCCGTGGCCGATGGCGAAAAGCTGCGCGTGGACGGCAGGTAGATCGGAGAGGGCGCAATCCTGCCGGAAGACGTGAATGCAGAGATGGGTAGAGCAGAGAGTGACGGCAGTGACGACGAGAGCTGTGCCGGACCGGCTCATCGCGCGATGAAACCACGCGATCAATGGGCCGCCCAATGTTGCGAGTTCGTTGAGTAAGAGCGCGACAGCGAGGGCGAAGACGATGCCGAGCAGAGAGAGCAGCCGCCAGGGAAATTGCAGGAAGGCGAGTTCGGGGAGGTGGTTCCAGAATGGGGTGCTGAGTGGCGTGAGAAAGAAGGCGATGAGGAGAGTGAGTGCTATGAGTGTTGTCGTGAGAAAGGGGTGAGCGTAAGTCGTGTGTTGGAAATTCTCGGGGTTCTTCGACTGCGCGCTCCGCGCTTCGCTCAGAATGACAGATTTTCTTCTCGACGGGAGTAGTAGAAGTAATAAAGGGGCGACGGTGAGGGCAAGGAGGGTGAGGGCGACGAGGCTGGCGGTGTGAAGGACGACGTTGTGTGGTGCGTCGGCGGTGTGGCCGAAGAGGAAGTTGTCCTGAAAACGCATGTTGGGAATGATGGCCATCTGGATCTGGACGAAGCGGCGTTCGTACGCGGCGGGGACAAGATAGAAGCCGGCGAGAGCAGCGCCGAGTGCGATGCCGAAGATGGAGCGCAGAAGGAGTGTGAGTGTTTCTGGAGATTTTCGATCGATGAGCAAGAGTGCGATGCGGACGGTGAGAATGGCGGCGAATGCGTAGCAGCCGATGACGGCGGCGGGAGCGTTGGTGAGCCAGAGCAGAGCGATGGGGATGGCGATGGACGTGACGCGCGGGCGGGCTCGAAGTGCAGCAGCGACGAGCAGCGGAAGCCAGGCGGCGGCGAGAAGCTCTCCATAGGCGGTGCGCTCGTAGGCGGTGAAGAGCATGTATGGGTTAACGATGTAGAGCGCAGCGGCGACAAGCGCGATGTGAGAAGAGGTGAATTCGCGCGCGAGGCGGTACATGGTGAAGGCCGCGGCAGTGAGGGCGATCCAGGTGAAGAGGATAGGCGCGGCGGGAAGCGTGAAGGCGAGCGTGAGCACAGCGCCGAGCAGCCACGAGAGCGGCGGGTAGAAGAGGAAGCGCGGCTCGCCAGCATGCCAGGCGGCGGAGATGGTCCAGCGAGGAAGCAGAATGCCATGGCGAATTTGCTGCGCGGCGTCCATCCATGAGCCGAGATGGAAGGTGAAGTCGTGACCGCAGGAGCAGCCGTTAAGGATGAGAGGGAGAACGACGAGGAAGGCCGCGAAGGGAAGAAGCAGAAGACGGGCTGGCGGTGTGCGGGACATTCGAATCCATTGTGACATTGCGGGAAAGACTTTAACGCAATGTGCGGCAATGTTATGACGCAATGTATGCGATGAAGGCTAAGGCTATTGCGGGGTGAGCATGAGGGTGTGGGTAGCGGTGGGGTTGGCGAGAGGCGTGGCGTAGGTGGTGCCGGCGAACCAGGCAGGGAACTGGTCGAGGAAGTTGGGGCTGGCAGGGTTTTCGGATTCGCCGGAGGTGATGTTGGCGAAGGTGGCGGAGGTTGAAGAGAGGTCGGCGGTGAAGCGCTCGCTGGGGCCGAAGTGGAGACCGGAGGAGCGGATGGTGTTGGAGTTGCCTCCATTGGGAACGCGGCCGGTGCCGGTTGCGACTCCAAGCAGAAAGCTGACGAAGCCGTGGCTGCCGAAGAGCGGATGGGCGATTTCGACGGGATGGTTCTGGCCGTAGCTCCAATGGTCGAGGTTGGAGGGTGCTTTGCGGAGAGCGCGAGTGACGGCAGTGGTTATGAGGTCGTTCCAGTTGGCGTAGCCGGAAGGGAGCCAGCGTGCAGGCTGTTGAGTAACCAGGTTTTCGAGTGCGGTGTCCTGATTGTGCCAGGTGTAGAGAAAGAGGAGCTGGTCGTGTGTGGGCTGATCCTTGGCGGGGTGCTTGATTGCATCGCCATCGTGGGCCTGGATCTGCGCGGTGAGCAGCAGCATATAGAGCTGGTAGTTGGTTGCTGCCACGAGACTGGCGCCTGCAGAGTTGACGGTGATGCTGCCGTCGAAGCTGCGGAACATATCCTCAGCTTGATGCAGTCGTGGCTCTGCGGAGAAAGCGCTGGGGCTGGCGTGGTCGAGCGCGAAGGCGTATTGGCGGGCAAGGACGAGCGCCAGCTCGGAGTGGAGATCGTTATCCAGGGCGAGGCTATCAGTGGGGGTTATGCCGGTGCGTCCGCTGAGCTGGTAGTAGATGCGTTCGGTGCGGTAGGGGGCGAACCAGTCGTTGGAGATGTAGTAGGGATAGTCGTCGGGCGCGATGCGGGAGTTTGCAGTGGCGAGGATGCCGCCGGGAGGGTCTGTGACGGCGGGGAGCTGATCGTAGGGGATGTAGCCGGACCAGATCTGGGTGGGGTCGAGCGCGTCAATCGGAACAGAGGATATGGGAGAGCCGATGTGGCCGGCGTTCGGAGTGGCGGGGCCACGGACAGGAATGCGTCCGATGGTGTGGTAGCCGATGTGATGCGCGTCAGCGTAGACGAGGCTGAGCGTTGGCGTGCCGAAATGCGAGAAGGCAGCGACAAGTGAAGGGCCGTCAGTGGCGGTGTTGATGTCGAGAAGCGGAGCGCTGACGGTGGAGGGATCGTAGATAGTCCAGATGAGAGCGAGTGCGCGGTGTTCGGAGGGATAGAGCGGCGAGATGATCGGCGTAGGGACGGTGGTATTGCCGATCGTGGTGGTTGTTGTAAGGACGTCGAGCGAGACATCGCGCCCTCCGCGAACGCGGATGAGCTCAGGGTTGTGCGTGACGGGCTGCCAAGCTCCGTTGGGCAGTTGGAATTGCGTGACGCCTTGGCTGGTCATCAGTCGCTCAATGCGGAGGTCCTGTGCGTCTCCGAGAAGAGCGGTGAATCCCCAGGCGACATTGGCATTGCGTCCAACGACGACGAAGGGAACGCCGGGAAGTGTGAAGCCGGTAACATCGAGTGCGATTGGCGAGGCGGTATGAAGCGCGGCTTGATACCAGATGTCCGGCGCATCGAGATTGAGGTGCATATCGTTCGAGACGATTGGCGCGCCGGAGGCAGAGCGGTCGCCCGCAATGGCCCAGTTGTTGGAACCCGCGACGCATTCGGAGCAGGGGTTGGTGAGCTGGGAGATGCGGAGGAGATCGTGCGGTGTGACGGAAGAGATTTGTGGACTCGTGAGCGCCACTTGGGGATTCTTTGGTGCTGAACTTTCTGAGACGCCAGGTGGATGATCGCGTTTCGAAGTGCTGGGATAAAGATCGGCGGCGAGGTCTGGAGGCAGGTGAGCGGTGAGGGTTTCGCGATTGAGCTTCTGGTGAAACTCGGTATCGAGCTCCTGGGACATCAAGAGCGAGATGAGCAGTGAATCGCGTGGAGCCCAGGGAGCGGGCTGGTAATGGAGGAGATGGAACTCGACTGGGAGTGTGTCGCCGTGGGTATTGATGAAGGCGTTGACACCGCGGGCGTAGGCCTCGAGCAGCTGAAGCTGCCCTGGCGGAAGCGTGGCGATGGCGCGGTCGGCGGCGGCTCGAATTTGAAGATAGCGCTGCAGGCGGTCGTGTTCGACGAGCGATGGGCCGAGGATTTCGGCGAGTTCGCCGGCGGCGTGGCGGCGGAGAGCGTCCATCTGAAAGAGACGGTCCTGCGCTGTAATGTAGCCCTGCGCGAAGAGCAGGTCGTCAAGGTTCGCGGCGGTGATGGAGGGGACGCTCTGCGGGTCGCGGGTGATGGTGACTGGTGCCGAGAGACCGGCGACAGTGATGTTGCCCTCGACCTGCGGAAGCGAGGCGCGCATGGCGTGGCGCAGCCAGACGGCCGCGGCGAACAGAAGAACAAGAGAGATGGCAGTGAGAACGGCGAGCGTGAGGAAGATGCGGCGCAGGACGCGGCGGGGTTTGCGCGGCGCGGCTACGGGCGTACTGGGAAGGGCGTCGGTGGCGGTGGGAGTCATGCGCTTGCAGACTAGCTTATGCGATGACAGCGAAGAATTCCGTCAATTTCAAGGCCGCAGGGGTACTGGGCTGGTGTCGGAGACATCTTCGCTGGGAAGTTGCTCAAGGGGTGGCAGCTCACCTGGCTTGGTAGTAAAGCGGATGACAAGAATCATCAGCAGGAAGACGGGGATGCAGAGCAGGCTGCCTTCAGGGCCGTCGGAGCCGCCGGAGAGCAGTGGCTTTCCGGCGAAATGCGTCTGGAAGAGGCGGCCGACGGAGATGTTGCCGCTGTCGGGCACGCCGTAGAGGAAGCTCTGTGCCCAGTCCCACGCCATATGGAAGCCGATGGCCCACCAGAGCGAGCCGGTGCGGAAGAGCGCATAGGCAAAGACCATGCCGACGATGAAAACCTGCAGGATGCCCATGAAATTCTCGCCGGTGTTGCCGAGGTGGAGGCAGGCGAAGGCGATGGAGAGCACGAAGGCGGCGATCCAGAAGGCGGCGGCGCGGGCGTTGCTGGGCGAGATAAATTCGGCGAGACCGAATACGCCGCGCGAGAGAGTGAACTGCATGTAGCCGCGCAGAAAATATTCCTCCGCGAAACCAACGAATAGAAACGCGATGAGCCACTTGATGGCGTAAACCAGCATAGGGACGCCGAAGAGGAGGCGGCTATCGAAATAAAGCAGATGGAGGGAGTGGAGGGCGAATACCAGTCCCGAGAGTGCGGCGAGACCCCAGAACGCGCCGGGAATGAAATCGCGGAGGCGATTGAAGCCGAGGCCGTACCAGGCGAGGTGTCGGCGTTCGGCGCGGGAGAGCAGCCAGGCCAGCGCAATCATGCCGATAAAGAGAACGGCATCGTTGACGCCGGCGAGGGCCGGCGAGAAGGGAAGCGTAAAGTGCACATGCGGCTGGCCGGGGTGCGCCTGGTTCTGCATGCGGGCATCCATCATGGGCTTCAACATGCCCATGGCCGCGACAGCGGCGATGCCGCCGATGATGTTGAGAATGACCCAGACGATGGCGAAGATCACGATGCCGTAGCCGGCGCGGAAGCCGAAGCGTCCGAAGAAAATGCGATGGGCCAAGGATGGTGGCGGCGGCGGTGGTGGCGGAACTTGTGCGGCGGGCTCGCTGATCGCGGGCTCGGCGGTGCTGAAATCGGGCGAGGTGAAGGGCTGCTGGCTGTCCATGCGAGGTTAGTCTCCGGGGATGCTGGCAAAGGTACGAATGAGATTGCGGATGTGTTCCCCAGCAGATGTTCGGTGTTCCGAATGCGTCTTCAGGCTATGCTGAGGGAGAAACTTTGCGAATGCAGACAAGTGTAGAGGGTGAACGGGTTGAATTGCAGAATTTTTTATCACGATAAATGCTTCGACGGCGCGTGCTCGGCGGCGCTGTTTATGCGGTTTCACCGGGAGTGCGTCGGAACGGCCTCGAGCTTCGATTATCACGGGCTGGTGCACCGCGCGGGAGCACTGTTTGAGGAGAGCTGGTTCCAGGTGGAGGGCGAGAATGCGATTGTGGACTTCAAGTATTCGCCCTCGCCCAGGGTGAGCTGGTGGTTCGACCACCACCTATCGGCGTTTTTGACGCCGGAAGACGAGAAGCATTTTCGTGAAGGCCAGGTGAATCCGGACGGCTCGCCGGGGCCTCTTGCGATGCGGCAATTCTTCAACCCCGACTACACGAGCTGCGCGAGCTGGATTGCACACATTGCGAGCACGAAGTTCGGCATGGATGTGAGGCCGCTGGCCGAGCTGATTCATTGGGCGGACATCGTGGACGGCGCGAAGTACGAGAGCGCGAAGGCCGCGGTGGAGATGGCCGAGCCGGCGATGAAGCTGACCATGGTTATCGAAAGCGCGGAGAAGAGCGAGCTGGTGCAGAAGATCATTCCGCTGCTGACGGAGATGAGCCTGCAGCAGGTGCTGGACCAGGGATTCGTGCAGAAGTTGCTGGGGCCACTAATGGAGCGGCATCGCGCGGATGTGGAGCTGATTCGCGAACGAGCGACGTGCGAGCGCGGCGTGATCTATTTCGATATCACCGACCAGCCAACGGAGGGGTACAACAAGTTCATTCCGTACTACGTGCTGCCGGAGGGGACGTACAACGTGGGGCTGTCGAAGTCGAGCTTTCGGACCAAGGTGAGTGTGGGAACGAACCCGTGGACGAAGAAGCCGGCAGGCGAGCTCAAGAACCTGGCGGAAATCTGCGAACGCTACGGTGGTGGTGGGCACGCGCGCGTGGGAGCAATCAGTTTTCCGGTGGATAAGGAAGCTGATGCGCGCAAGGCGGCGAAGGAGATTGTGGAAGAGCTGAAAGGCAGGGGATAGGGGATAGAGCGTAGAGGATAGTGAAAGGCGAGTTACTCGATTAACCACTAACTACTAACCACCGCGTTCCTCAGTGTCCATGCATTCGTGTGATGTCGTTGTAGAAGACGAAGACCGCAAGCAGGATTATGCCGACGAAGGCGACCTGGTAGATGCGCTCTTTGAGAACTTCATTGACATCGCGGCGGATGATGGATTCGATCGCGAGGAAGAGGATCATGCCGCCATCGAGGATAGGGATGGGCAGCAAGTTGAAGATGCCGAGCTGGATGGAGATCAGGGCCATGAATTCAACCAGCGGCCAGATGCCTTGCTCGGATGCGTATTCAATCTGCTGCGCGATTCCGACGGGGCCGCTCATGGCCTTCACCGAGACGCGGCGGGTGAATATGCCCTTGATGATGCGCAGCACGAGCGTGGAGCTTTCGTAGTTGTCTTTGGCGGACTGTACGATGGATTTGCCCAGCGGCAGATGCTGCACTTCAATCGGTGTAGAGGCGGGAAGAAAGCCGATCTGCCATTGCGCGTAGCTGGGCGCGCCGTCAATGCGCTGCGGCACGATGGTGAATGTAAGCATCTGTCCGTTGCGCAAAATGTTGAGCACGGAGGGAGCGCCGGCATTGTCGCGCAGGTAGTAGTGCATGGTGTTTAGTGAATGCGGAAATACCTGGTCGATCTGGACAATCTCGTCGCCGTCCTTCATTCCGGCACGGGCCGCGGGCGTACCTACGGAGACCTCCTGCACACCGAGCGGACCTGTCTGCTCACGAGGAATTAGGCCGGTTTCCGAGAGTGTCTCCGGGCCGATCTGGCCGGTTTCATCCATCGGCCCAATCTGGACGCTGCCGGCAGTCACGGCGCCGCCATGGCTGAAAGACATGGGGACGCTGCGATTCAGGTTGAGCGCTGCCTCGTAGAGAATTTGATCCCAGGTGGGATTCGCTATGCCGTCGAAGCTGACGATGGTGTCGCCGCTGCGCAACCCGGCGCGAGCTGCGGAAGTATTGAGAGGAACGTAATCGACGATGGCGTGGCCGATGCGATACTGCTGGACCTCATGGTGGTAGTGGGCGACGCAGATGAGGAGAAAAAACGAGAGGATGAAGTTGGCGAGGGGCCCGGAGAGGGCAATGAGCACGCGCTGCCAGCGGGGACGGCCGTTGAATTCGCCGGGCGAGGCGATGTCGACGCCGAGGATATCGAGTGTTTCCTGGTCGCGGGGCTTCTCGCCGGGTGTGTCGCCGAACATTTTGACGTAGCCGCCGAGCGGCAGCGCGGAGATGCGGTAGTCCGTGTCGCCGTAACGGAAGCCGACGATGCGCGGGCCGAAGCCGATGGAGAAGACCTCGACTTTAACGCCGCAAAGCTTGGCCATGATGAAGTGGCCGAGCTCGTGGATGAGGACCAGGATGCCAAGAACGATGGCGAAGAGAACGAGGGTATGGACGATGTGCATGCGTTCGCGGAGGAGCCTTTAGGGTGTGATTTGATCGTGCGCCATATCACGGGCGCGGAGATCGGCGGCCAGGACCTCACGGATGGACGCGGGCGAGCCGGCCGGGGTTAGCGCAAGCACCTTCTCGATTGTACGCGGGATGCCGAGGAAGGGCAGGCGGTGGTCGAGGAAGGCTTCGACGGCGATTTCGTCGGCGGCGTTGAGGGCGATGCAGTGATTTTGCGAGGCGGCCGCGGCTTCATATGCGAGACGCAGGCAGGGGAAGCGCTCGAAGTCTGGCGGTTGGAAGTCGAGCTGCGAGAGTGAGGCCATGTCGAACGTCAGGTTGCTCGCGATGCGCTCGGGCCAGGCGAGGGCATAGAGGATGGGCAGGCGCATGTCGGTGACAGAGATCTGCGCGAGGATGGAGCCATCTACAAATTCGACCAACGAGTGGATGGTGGACTGCGGGTGCACGGTGACCCGGACCTGGGAAGGAGGAAGGTTGAACAGGCGGCAGGCTTCGATAATTTCGAGGCCTTTGTTGAGCATTGTGGCGGAGTCGACGGTGATACGACGGCCCATGACCCAGGTGGGATGCTTGAGGGCTTGCTCGGGGGTGACGTGCTCGAACTCCGCGAGCGGAGTGTTGCGGAAGGGGCCACCGGAGGCGGTGAGCCAGATCTGTTTGACCTCGCAGGGCGTGCCGCCGCGCAGGCACTGGTGGATGGCATTGTGCTCGGAGTCGATGGGGAGAAGCACGGCATTGTGCTCGCGGGCGGCTGCGAGGATGAGGTCGCCGGCGGCGACGAGGCATTCCTTATTCGCCAAGCCAATCGTTTTTCCAGCGAGAACAGCTGCGTAGGTGGCTTCCAGGCCGGCGACGCCGACGATGGCGGAGACAACGAAGTCTGCTTCCGGAAGAGTCGCGACGCGGACCGTGCCTGCAGCGCTGTGGACGACTTCTGTGTGGATGCCTTCGGTTCTAAGGCGGGATGAAAGCCGCGCGGCGAGTTCTTCGGTAGCGAGCGAGATGAGCTGCGGACGCCAGCGCACGCACTGGGCAAAGGCTTCGTCGATGTTGGAGCCTGCGGCAAACGCGACGGGGTGAAAGCGGCCCGGGTGCGATTCGCAGATGCTGAGAGTGCTCTGGCCGATGGAGCCGGTTGAGCCGAGGAGGGCGATCTTCTTCACGGTTCTATTTTCTCAGAGCGTGGGATTTTTAGAAGATGCTGAGAGAGAAGGTGGCTTTGAGCGTGATGTAGAGCCAGAGGACGGGAGCGGCGAGGAGCAGGGCATCGATGCGGTCGAGGACGCCGCCGTGGCCAGGGAGGAGGGTGCCGGAATCCTTGATGTTGGCGCCGCGTTTGAGGGCGGACTCGAGGAGGTCTCCAAGCTGTGCGGCGAGGTTGAGCAGAACGGCGAGTAGTAGGGTTTGCCACCAGGGCTCGGAGGTGTGGAGGCGGGTGAAGCTGGAGCCGGAGCGGGTGAGGTACTCGCCCACACCGACCAGCGCCATGCCGAATGCCGCGCTGGCAATGACCGAGGCGATGGCGCCAGCCCAGGTCTTGTTGGGTGAGAGGTTGGGTGAGAGCTTGCGCTTGCCGAAGCGCTTGCCGAAGTAGAGCGCGGCGATGTCTCCTGACCAGACGCAGAGGAACAGGAAGAGGAGCAGCGCGGTGCCGTCTTCCTCATGCAGAAAGCGGGGCATCAGGGTGAGCGGGTAGGCGATGTAGACCAGCATGAAAAGGCCGGCGGCGGTTTCCCAGAGGACGCGCTCGATGGGGCTGGTAAAGGCCGCGACGGCGAAGAGTACGAGCGTGAGCAGCGAGACGATGGTGATCAGGTCGAAGGGCAGAAAGGCGGTGCCGTAGAAGAAGAGCGCTACAGCAGTGATGGTCCACCAGAGAGGGACGGGGGCGCCGCCGGTTTTGGTGAAGGCGCGGAATTCAATAGCGGCGAGGATGGCGAGAACCGCTGCCACTCCGGTGACGTACCAGAGGTGGTCCGTGCGGTCGAGAAAGATGAGCGCGCCGACCAGGGCGATCATGACGGTGGCTGTGAGGACACGCTTCATAGTGTGGGTTGAGGATATAACGATGGCTGTTGGGAGACGTGAGGTTTTAGCGCCTGGCGAGTTCGGCTTCGGTGGGAAGGGTATCGGCGAGATCTTCATCTGTGGCTTCGCCGAGGCCACCGAAGCGGCGTTCGCGGTGCTGATAGTCGGCGATGGCCTGCAGGAGATGTAGGCCGTGGAAGTCCGGCCAGAGGCGGTCGGTGACGAAGATTTCTGCATAGGCGATTTGCCACAGCAGAAAATTGGAGATGCGCTGCTCGCCGGAGGTGCGGATGACCAGGTCGGGGTCGGGCATGTGCGCTGTATAAAGCGCGGAGGACAGCTGCGGCTCGTCGATGCGCTGCTTGATAGCATCATCCACACCTTCAGCCGCGAGCATGTCTTCGACAGAGATGCCGCGCTTGTGGGCTTCCGCAATGAGCTGGTGCACGAGTGTGCGTGCGGCGTCGACGATCTCCGAGCGCGAGCCGTAGTTGAGCGCCAGGGTGAGCGTGGTTCCGGTGTTGCGCGCGGTCTGCTCCTGCGCCCACGCCATGGTGTCCTGCACCTCGGCGGGCAGTTCACGCGTGCGGCCGATGTAGGCCATGCGGATGTTGTTCTGCTTCATGCTGTCCATGTTGGAGACGAGGTAGGTCTTGAGCAGCTTCATGAGGAAGCTGACCTCGGACTTGGGGCGGCGCAGCTTGTTCTCGAGCGAGAAGGCGTAGAGCGTGAGCCAGGGAAGATCGATGCGCGAGGCGGTTTCGACGACGTAGCGGACGGCGTCCGCACCCTGCTGATGGCCGAGGAAGCGCTTGAGGGCCCGCTTGCCGGCCCAGCGGCCGTTGCCATCCATAATGATGGCAATATGCTTTGGGATGCGCGCGGGATCGAGCGTGTCATAGACGGCGCGCTCGGCTGGACTCAGACCAGTGGACCCGTGGGAAGGGATAAAGACGCGGCTGGGTGTCTGTTGGCGCACAACGGGCTCGTAGGAATGAGGGTAGCTGAAAGAGAGGGTTTAGGGAACAGGGATTAGGTACTAGCACAATCGGTAAGTCAGGGCTTCAGCCCTGACACTCATACGTCACAACCAATCCGTCTTTAGCCGCCGAGGTACGCATTCTGGCCACAAGCGGAGAGGCGTCGCAGCGCTCGCCTGGAGAGAAGCGAGGGATGCGACGCCTGGAGGTACATGCTCTATTAGTTAAGCCTTTTGGTTAAACTTGACGGTTAGGCCATCTTGCGAGTGCGTCCCTGAGCAAGCTCGCGGACGTGGTTGAGGAAGATGGATTTCTGCGTCGAGTTGAGATGCGCGGTGTACTTGGCGACCTCTGCGAGGAACGGGTCGGCGAGCAGAACGGCGGACTCGTCACGGTGGCGGGTGGGCGCGTCGCGCAGCAGGGCGGAGATATCGACCTGCAGAGCGCGGGCAAGGCGGTCGAGCGAACTCAGCGTGGGCATCGCCTTGCCGTTTTCAATCTTGGAGATGTAGGTGCGGGGCACGCCCATGCGCGCAGCGAGCTGGCGCTGCGAGAGGTTGCGCACATGGCGCAGGTCGCGGACGGCTGAGGCGACCTGGATGCCTTCGGCAGGAGCTGAGACCGGCTCCGGCACCAGCGAGATGGCGGCGACGGGTTTGGGCTGCTCCGGCAAGAGGGACTTCTTGCAGCGGCGGCAGCTATCCGACGAGGTGCGGAACTGGACCAGCTTGCAGTGCTCGCACTTGAGTACTTCGCGAGCGGCTTCAATCTGTGGGGTGACTTCTAGAGGGGTGGGCGCTGCGGTGAGGGTTGACTCCACTGCCTGCGAGACGGTTGCCCCAAGGGGCGCCATCATGGTTGCCATATTGTGTGTTGCGGACGGCGGCCAGAGCGGGTCACCGAGCGCCCACGTCCGATAACGGAGGTAAGCGATGTGCCTACAATGACACCGGGTGCCGTGTAAGTCAAGAGGTATTGCCGAAGATTCTGCCAGGAAAGCGGTAAGAAAACCAAAAAGGAACCAAGAGAGGCAACAGCGAGTGGTGGCGAGCAGGGCTCATTTGTGTGGAGCTTGTTCGTTTGGTAGCTTGACGCGCATGGCGCAGAATGTTCCCGAAGAGCTGAGCGAAACCATAGAGACGCTTTACCGATCCGAATCCGGCAGGATTCTTGCTACGCTGGTTCGCCTGCTCGGAGATATTGATCTCGCCGAAGAGGCCATGCACGAAGCTTTTGCGGCTGCTTTGGACACGTGGCCGCGTAGCGGAGTACCCGGCAACCCGCGACCCTGGTTGATTTCGACGGCCCGATTCAAGGCCATTGATACTCTGCGGCGACGAGCGAGATTCGATGCGTCTCAAAATGAGCTCGTGCAATATCTCGAAGCGCAATGGAGTTCTGCGGAACAGTCCAAGGAAGAGGACAGCCTTGAGGATGATCGGCTGCGCCTGATTTTTACGTGCTGTCATCCGTCGTTAGTGCCGGAAGCGCGTTGCGCTCACGTTGCGTGAGGTGTGTGGGCTGACAACTGAGGAGATTGCGAAGGCTTTCCTCACCACTCCGAGTACGCTGGCGCAGCGCATTGTGCGCGCCAAGGCAAAGATTCGAGAGTCACGGATTCCGTACGAGGTGCCGACGTTTCAGGAGTTGCTGGAGCGACTGGGCGCGGTGCTTCAGGTCATCTATCTCGTCTTCAACGAGGGTTATTCAGCTGCAGCGGGAGCGGAGGTAACGCGGGCCGAGCTAACCGGCGAGGCGATCCGACTGGGCAGGCTGCTCGTCGACTTACTTCCCGAACCCCAAGTGATGGGCCTTCTTGCGCTCATGTTGCTGCAGGAATCCCGTCGCTCCGCCAGAACCTCTCCGACCGGAGAGCTGATTTTGCTGGAAAATCAAGACCGCTCACTCTGGAACCGGGAACAGATCGCGGAGGGTGTGGCACTGCTGCAGAAAGCCATGAAGACCCGCAACTTTGGCTCTTACACACTGCAGGCTGCAATTGCGTCCGTTCATGCGCAGGCGGAATCGGTTGCTGCGACCGACTGGCGGCAGATTGTTGCGCTTTACGACCAATTGTTGCGAATTCAGCCTTCGCCGGTTGTACGTCTCAATCGTGCCGTGGCCATTGCCATGTGCGATGGTCCAGAGGCCGGTCTGACGGACATCGACGAGATTTTGGCGCAGGGCGAATTGGCAAATTATTACTTGGCGCATTCAGTCCGTGCGGATATGTACCGCAGGCTCGGCAGGACATCTGAGGCCCGGGCGTCTTACGAGAAGGCTCTGGCGCTGACCCAGCAGGAACCGGAGCGACAATTCCTGCAGGAGCGGCTTCGGCAGATAAAGAAAAATAAGTAAAAATCTTTTTGACGTCCTGTCGAATTCCGGCCCGGCCGTTCGACTATCTCGTGAAGGCGGGGCAACCAGCCAGCCGAAGGTCGTCACAGAAACAAGGAGAACTCATGCCACATTATTTGCTTACGATTCAGCTCCCCGACAACTTCGACCCGTCCACACAGAGTGCAGAGACGGTACACAACATCAACGCGCTCAACGACGAGTTGGAAACTGCTGGCGCCAGGGTCGTCGCTGCCGGCCTCAGCCCAGCCAGCCAGGCGAAGTCGCTGCGTGTGCAGCCCAATGGCGAAGTGCTCATCACCGACGGCCCGTATCTGGAAGCCAAAGAGCACGTCGGCGGTTTCTCGATCATTGAAGCCGCTGACATGGACGAGGCGTTGGCGTGGGCCCGCAAGGGCGCCATCGCCTGCCGCGCGTCAGGCGAAGTGCGCGAGATCCCATACAGCAACCTGCCGAAGGGCACGCCTCACCCATCACGCCAGCGAAAGCCGTAAGCACCACCATCGGCGAAACCGGCTCCTCCTTCAACCTCCACAAGCCATTCAGTGGGAAAACAATGGGTAAAAAGAAGGGTCACGCAATCGCAATCAAGAGCTTCGTTCTGTTGCTCGCGCTCGGTACGGCGTATCAGGTGGTGGCACAGGCCACCACAGGACCGTCTGCCGCAACATCGTATTCAAAGATGGCGCCGGTCGACCAGTACCTCATGGCGGATCGGGATGCGGAGATAGCCCTGGCGCGCACCGCAGCGCCGGAGTCTGTCTCGCGCGATGCCGAGGTGCTAATTCTCGGTCGTCATGGTTACGAAACAGCGGTCAAAGGCAAAAACGGCTTCGTGTGCATCGTGGGACGCGGGTGGACATCCGCTGCGGATCCTGACTTTTGGAATCCAAAGGTGCGGGTGCCGATGTGTGTGAATGCGCTAGCCGCGCGTTCCTACCTTGTGCGCATCGCCAAAGAGACCGAGTGGGGCCTGGCGGGACGCACGCCGGCACAGATAAATGCGGCCATCCCCGCTGCCATCGCCCAAAAAGAACTCCCCGCCATGGAGCCTGGGGCCATGTGCTACATGATGGGCAAGGAAGGATACGGCGGCGACGTCGCGCCCCACTGGCCTTCCCACCTGATGTTTTTCTACTCGGACACCGACCCTGCAATCTGGGGAGCGAATCTGCCGGGTTCCCCCGTCGTTGCTGTGAGCGACCCCGTGGAGCACCTGACGCAGTTCGTGGTTCCAGTTCAAAAATGGGCAGACGGAACGGAAGTTCACGAAGATTCTGCCGCTGAGCATCATCATTAGCACCTGCACGCCCACCGGAACATCGGTCACCACAGCTAAGGATTAAAGGAGAAATTATGCCACAGTATTTAGTTGCAATTCACCACCCCGACAACTACGACCCGTCCACAGAGGGCGAAGCGATGATCCGCGATATCGACGTGCTCAACGAAGAGATGATCGCTGCTGGTGCCAGGGTTTTCGCCGGCGGCCTCGCCGCGGCCGGCACAGCGAAGTCGCTGCGGGCTCAGCCCAGCGGCAAAGTCCTCGTCACCGACGGGCCATATCTGGAAGCCAAGGAGCACATCGGCGGCTTTTGGATCCTGGAAGCGCCAGACATGGACAAAGCACTGGAGTGGGGGAGCAAAGCCGTCGTCGCATGCCGCGCATCGGTCGAGGTGCGCGCGTTTTTGGCGATGCCGGATTAAACCGTATGGCATATAGAGAGTATTCAAGTGCGTGATTTTAAAAGAATCTGTCATCCTGAGCGGAGCCTTGCACAGTTTCATCATGCAAGGCGGAGTCGAAGGACCCCGAAGCTCATCGCTCCGCCATTACTTCTCGAATCTTTCTAGCCAGGAGCTACAAGAAACAAGGAGGTATGAATGAAATATCTCTGTTTGGGATACATCAAGCCAGGAAAATTCGAAGGCATGACCGAGGACGAACGAAACACAGTCTTCGACGAATGCTTTGAGTACAACGACCATCTGCGCGCCAACGGACATCTCGTTGCCGAAGCTGGTCTTCAGCCACCGGAGACCGCGGTAACCCTGTACTGGAAAGACGGCAAAGTCGTGACGACCGACGGTCCTTACGCAGAAACTAAGGAGCAGGTCGGCGGCCTTCAAATCCTTGAGGCTCGAGACCTCAATCACGCCATTCAGCTTGTCTCACAGCTTCCAGGCTTTAAGTATGGCCTCGGCCCGGTTGAGATCCGGCCGGTTGCAGACCTGAACGAGATCATCAAGCAGAGCGAGCAGCGGCGGCAAAAGAGCACGGCACATTAGAGCAGTCGACGGAAGCGCCTGAACCACCGCTCACTATTTCCCGTCAGGCCTGCCTGTTGAAATCACAAATAACCCTGTCTCTGCTGGCGATTTCGCTCGAAAAAAGTTTGCACGATTACCCTCTGCCGTTCGGTATCATTAAATTATGGATGGAGTTAAAAGAACTCCCCGTAAACCGCACATCGACTGGTTCGTAACGGAAACAAACGCCGGACTTCACGAAGTCCGGACCTAACTCCTTTCCGCACTAGACTTTGCGCAAAAAGTACGGGGGGGTAGGGTGGGAGACATGATGGACGGATTTTCGGCAGAGAAGGCAGAGGCGCTCCTGCGCGAGTGGACGGCAAGCGAGTCGCTGGTCAAGCACGGGCTTGCCGTGGCCTGCTGCACCCAGAGCTATGGTGTGCGAGAGGCTGTTCGGCTGGGACTCACCGGCGAAGAGGCTACGCGCTTCGCGGAGTTGTATCGGTGCGCGGGTCTGCTGCACGACTTCGACTACGAGAAGCACCCCACGCCAGCGGAGCATCCGTTTGTGGGTGTCGCCTACCTGCGCGAGAACGGCTGGCCGGAGGAGATGTTGCAGGCGATCCTGGCGCATGCGGATTATTCCGGCGTGAAGCCGGAGACGCATCTTGATAAATCGTTGTTTGCCTGCGATGAGCTGGCGGGGTTTTTGACGGCGTGCGCGCTGGTGAAGCCTTCCAAAAAGATCGCCGAGGTGGAAGTTGGCGGCGTGAAGAAGAAGATGAAAGACAAGGCGTTTGCGCGGGCGGTGAAGCGCGAAGACATTACCGCAGGCGCGGAACTCCTGGGGATTCCGGTGGAAGAGCACATCGGGAATTGCCTGAGCGCGATGCAGGAACGGGCAGGGGAGTTGGGCCTGTAGCGCGAGGGTATAGCTGCTTCCTTTATGGCTATAGTCCTCGGTCTTTAGGGCCGTAGGCCCGATATATACCAGCCTAGGCCGCAGGCCTAGGTAATCGGACGATTGAGAATCAGAGGGCTGTAGGCCCGAGATATAAGGGAGATGAATTCAGTGGCATCCGCGAAGGATTGCGAACCACGCCAGCGACAGGATGATCGAGCCGATGACTCCGATGGTGATCATTGCGTCGCGCCCGCTGGGCATTGAAGCAGAGTGAGTGTTTTCATGCGCGGCTTCCGGGTTATAGCGGATAGAAAACAGCGTGTTCTGTGGGATGGCCTTTTCGGAGTAGAACTCGCCCTCGTGGATTTCACCGTTGGCGTTGTAGTTGTAGCGGATGCGGAAATGCTTGCCACTGGGCGCACCGAAGGCAAGGGCGCGACCCGCGCGCATATCGTAGTGGCACTCAAGGACAGTCGCCATGGCTTCGGGCCAGTGAGGGTTAGCTGACATCTGATGATGAGATGCGCTGCACGCGCGCGTCGGCAAAGGCAGCGTTGGTGGAGTCGATGGAGGTTGGCGCGATTCCGCGGGTGAGGTCTTCGACGACGATGGCTTCAAACCCGAGCCGCGCAGCAGCGAGGGCGCTGAAGCCGACGCAGTAGTCGTAGGCGACTCCGGTGAAGAAGAGGCGGCTGAAGCCGCGCTCGCGCAGGTAGCCGGCAAGGCCGGTGGGCGTGACGCCGTCGTTTTCTGTGAAGGCGGAGTAGCTGTCGATGTGCTTGCGGAAGCCTTTGCGGAGCAGCAGCTCGGCGTGAGGGATTTGGAGTTCGGGGTGGAGTTCAGCGCCGGGAGATCCCTGCACGCAGTGGTCAGGCCAAAGGTGCTGCGTGCCGTAGGGAGCTTCGATGGTGTCAGTAAACGGCTGTTTGCCGTGAGTGCTGGCGAAGGAGATGTGGCTGCGAGGGTGCCAGTCCTGCGTGAGGAGGACGTGATCGAATTTCTGGGCCAGGGCATTGATGCCGGGAATGATGGCATCGCCGCCGCGGACTTCAAGCGCCCCGCCGATGCCATCGACAGGAGGGAGGAAGTCGCGCTGCATGTCGATGACGAGGAGAGCGTCAGTTGGGCGGAGGTGCATAAGGCTAGTTTAGTGCCGCAGCCTTGCCTCATGTCTTGGATGGCTCCGTGGCGGAATTCAATGGGGTCCGTGTGATAAAGTTGAGACTGCGCTGCTGTTACTGGCAGCGCGGTTTTGCGTAGCGGGCTGGCGTAGCTCAGCTGGTAGAGCACCTGATTTGTAATCAGGCGGTCGGGGGTTCAAATCCCTTCGCCAGCTCCAGATTTTTCCGCGCAGCAGAGAGAGAAGTTTGGTTGTACCTGCTCGTTGTCCCCTTCTTGCAGTGTCCGCCAGCCACAATCTGAGCCGATGGTGCGCGTGAGCGCATACGGCTGTGTTTGGGGTGAACGGGAAGAGTCGATGAGCAGAAAACGCACAGGTGGCCGAGTGGTTAATGGCAGCAGACTGTAAATCTGCCGCGCTATGCGCTACGGAGGTTCGAATCCTCCCCTGTGCACCAGTTTGATGAAGTAGACAGTAGTGAGTAAACAGTAGAGGCTTCGAGCGTGTTGACAATGAGTGAAAGTCAGCCATCACTCAATCCGGCGGCAGACAAAGGCCGGATGGCTGTAGCTCTTGGTGTTTTGGTAGTCTTGGGTCTGCTGGCATGGTTTACGATTGACGGTTCAGCCGTATTGCACGTGGCGGGCCGGGCATTTCCGGTGAGATGGTTTCCGGAATTGGTTTTGGGCCTGTTTGCGTTCCGGATCGTGATGGCGAATATGCGCGCACGGCTGGAGACGAAGGGCTCGAAGGAAGGCTGATGTAGCTCAGTGGTAGAGCACTCCCTTGGTAAGGGAGAGGTCATGGGTTCAAGCCCCATCATCAGCTCCAGATTTTAGGTACGAGATACGAGATACGAGATACGAAAAGCAGCAGGACGTCTTTCATATCTCGCATCTCACATCTCGCATCTTTCAGGGCGGGAGTAACTCAGTGGTAGAGTCACAGCCTTCCAAGCTGTTGGTCGCGGGTTCGATTCCCGTCTCCCGCTCCAGAATTTGAAGGCAGAAAACCGGAGACAGATGGCAGAACAACTTGCAAATGTGGACCGCACGACGGCGCTATTTGAACGGCCGGCGATGGGCGTGCAGGACGAGACAGCGTTCGCGGCAGTAAAGCAGGCGATTGCCGAGCGCTATGCGGCATCAAATGTGGAAGAGTTTCTGCGTTCGGTGGAGTCTGGCAAGATGCGGATTCGCGAGTTTGAGGCGGTGCTGGAGAGCGGCAGGCTGGGCGGTGATACCGCTGCTGAATACGGCAAGCTGAGCGACGGCGACCAGGGACAGATTCGCGAGTTCTACCTGGCCAGCCTGGAGCAGGTGGACGTTCCGCTGCGGGATAAATACTTCAAGCTGTATGCGTATTACTGAGAATTGACTTGGGAGTTCGCAGATAGTGCAATATGCGCCAAACGCCTGGGTAGTAAAGAAAATCATGGGGCCGCATAGAAAAATAACGGCGGCTCTAGCGCGCGAAGGTGATTGGACTTTTTCTGCAATTCTCAGCAATGGTAATAAGGATTCAGGTGAGATATGGTTTGCGGTCCCCAAGCGAACTGCGGTACGTCTTTCAGAGTCTGAATCGGAGGATGATTCAAGGGCTGTAACAATATGCGGGGTAGTGATAACGATGTATTGCTATGAACTCTTAGATCATTATTGGGATATCAGCAAAGAACTGAATTGGAGAATCTCTTCTAAACGGTTCTCGCAATTACTAAAGGAAAAGCTTAAAGGGTTTTAATTAAAACCGAAAAGGAATCATCATGGCGAAGGAAAAATTTGATCGCAGCAAGCCGCACGTAAACATCGGGACGATTGGTCACATCGATCACGGCAAGACGACGTTGACTGCGGCGATTACGAAGGTGTTGTCGAAGCACAACCCGAAGAACGCGTTCCGCAGCTTCGACACGATCGACAACGCGCCGGAAGAGCGCGAGCGCGGCATCACGATCTCGACCTCGCACGTGGAGTATGAGACGCCTAACCGTCACTACGCGCACGTCGACTGCCCGGGCCACGCCGACTACATCAAGAACATGATCACCGGCGCAGCGCAGATGGACGGAGCCATTCTTGTGGTGGCGGCCACCGACGGCCCGATGCCGCAGACCAAGGAGCACGTGCTGCTGGCCCGCCAGGTTGGCGTGCCGTACATCGTGGTGTTCCTGAACAAGTGCGATGCGGTCGAAGATACTGAGCTGATTGAGCTGGTCGAGATGGAAGTTCGTGAACTGCTGTCGAAGTACGACTACCCCGGCGACGACACACCGATCATCCGCGGGTCCGCTCTGGGCGCGCTGAACGGCGAAGCCCAGTGGGAAGCCAAGATCGACGAGTTGATGGCGGCGGTGGACAAGCACATTCCGCAGCCGGAGCGCCTGGTCGACCTGCCGTTCCTGATGCCGATCGAAGACATCTTCTCGATCTCGGGCCGTGGCACGGTTGTTACGGGCCGTATCGAGCGTGGCAAGGTGAAGGTTGGCGAAGCGGTGCAGATCGTCGGCTTCCGCGACACGCAGAACACGGTTGTGACGGGTGTTGAGATGTTCAAGAAGCAGCTGGACGAAGGCCTGGCGGGCGACAACGCTGGTCTTCTCCTTCGTGGTACTGCAAAAGAGGATGTGGAGCGTGGGATGGTGCTGGCCAAGCCGGGCTCGATCACGCCGCACACGGTGTTCAAGGGCGAAGTGTACGTGCTGTCGAAGGAAGAAGGCGGACGCCACACACCGTTCTTCAACGGCTATCGTCCTCAGTTCTACTTCCGCACTACAGATGTGACCGGATCGGCGAAGCTGCCGGAAGGCACGGAGATGGTGATGCCGGGCGACAACATCTCGCTGGAAGTGACACTGCACACGCCGGTGGCCATGGAAAAGGGCCTGCGCTTCGCGATTCGCGAAGGCGGCAGGACTGTGGGCGCTGGAACCATCGCGGAGATTATTAAGTAGCAGACAGTAAACAGTAGTGAGTAGACAGTAAAAGCGGCGAGCTTCGACTCGCCGCTTTTGTTTGCCTCTTACAGCCAGCACCAATAGCCAGGGTTCTTTACGATTTGCACTCGGGGATGGAGTTCCTTCAACCGCCCCGCATCCCGTTTTACGTTCCACTCAAGCGTAAACATGCCATTTTGCTTGCCTTCAAAATTTCCCAGAAAGCAACTTGTTTCTGTCTCAGCCCAGGCAGCGGCTCGGATCGGCTTTGCGGGCCAGTTTTTGACCAGAATGTCTCCGTCCCAGACCTTCCATTCGACATCGAGAAGGGGCGGAGCATCGCATCGCTCATTTGATTTGGGCGGCCCAAGTTCGCAGTCCAATTGCTCCACTGGAACTCGACGATCTACCTCGAGCCATATATGGTAATCGTGTTTCCCAATGGGAAACGGGGCGCTTCGCCATACTCCGGCGGTCAAAGGAACCGGGAATTTTGGCGAAGGCGTGCAGTGGAGAGATATTCCTCTGGCTTTCGCCACAGAAAAGCTTGTGATTACAAAAGACCCTAGGCCTTTGGTTAGAAATTCCCGGCGTGAAAAACGCATCTTTACCCCTCAAATTCTTCTACCGCCAGCGAGCCCAGATGATCGTTATTCGGCACTAACTCTGCATAAGAGACAGGCTAACGCAGTCCGAAGGTGATCAGGAATTAATGGTGACACTTTGAAAGAAGATTATCCCCTTGACGCAAGGTGGGCGCTGGGAGCAGGATTAGGGCATGACTCGCCGCTTCAGGTTGATGGAATGGATTGGCCGGAACTGGAAGGATTTAGCCGGGTATTTCGGCTTGGTTCTAGTGGCCAGTATTTCCCTCTGGCAGCATCAGGCGCTCTCTACCCTCTGGCACAGCATCCTCGCGCATACAAGCGCCTTCTTCTTAGGATTCCCGGCAAATCATCCACATTTGGGGAGAGTTCTGCACGTCATCTTGAATGCCGTTCCAGATGCCGTTTCTTGGCTAGTTGTATTAGCAGGATTGGGATATCTCATGCCTGACCTGACTAAGAAATTGGAAGGGCGTAAGGGTGTTCGCATTGCTCTTATGGTTATTTTTGCCGGATTTGGTTTTGTATCAATTTTGGTCAATGCGATAAATCGGGAAGCATCCGAGCATGTGATAACGGCTCAGGGCAACAAACTCGATGCGTTGGGTCAGTCTAACCTGCAAATTCTTAGTTCTTTGGTATCAAATAAATCCCTTAGCGAGCCGGACAGGAGAGCAAAAATCGAGCAATCTCTTCGCGGTGAATATATTCGTTTACA